>ERZ1036449.8-NODE-8-length-240899-cov-38.297940_pt1 | contig 240899 bp, 222 predicted proteins | sample MGYA00514227_ERZ1036449 | MGnify/ENA primary metagenome ERZ1036449 (study PRJEB33795, sample SAMN09464923) | human gut metagenome | host: Homo sapiens | place: USA: Stanford, California | collected 2016-07 | study: EMG produced TPA metagenomics assembly of the...
GGAGCACCTCAAAAACACCATCATACACTAAATCAGTAAGTTGGCACCATTACCTAAATGACGTTCCTTCATCCCTTAATCTTTTTTTTATTAAACTTTCACTCGTATAAATCAATTCCGCAATATCTTTTAAATGCCATTGCCGCTCAATATTAAAACTGATTATTCCAGTAATTTTACAGGTAAATGTATTTATATTTGTTAGTATAAATGAATTTACACTTTCGCGTTTTTTGAACATGGCAAGTAAGGATATACATAGTCTTTCTTTTAACCAAAGGGAGTGTGAGTCTGCTATTTTAATCCCTTCAAACAGAGAAAAAACAAGCGATAATGGAGGTTCCTCTTCAGCAATATAGCCATTCTTATCAAGAGTAAATTTGCCAGGCAGCTCATTATTCACGTCGATAAAAAAGGATAAACATGTTTTCTTATCTATATCAACAATTCTTAGTTTAGAGGGGCATACTGGTAACTCCCTTCTAATTTTGTCGCTTACAATAAACAATGAATTTTTTTTGAACGAGATAACTCTCCTGTTTATAATTAAATCAAATGATTGACAGATGAAAACTACGGAGCAAACATAATCCATCTTGCACCTATCATAAAATTAAAACAAGTTGATAGCAGTCAAATAACAACCAATTAAATACACAATCATAATCAGGATGATGTGCATTTATATTTTTATACACAAAATTATAGTTTGCAAATTTTAATAAATTTCATTTAAGATTAAATTATTATATGTATATTGTTTTTTATTCTAACGTATTTCAAAGTTACATTTTTCAACGCTTACTATACTTTTTATTAACATAAACTCACTACAACGCACCTGAAACCTCTTGCTATATATATGTCAACCGTTTGAATTTAAAATAAAAAGAGTATCATTTTTACTTGCATTTCTTATCAAGTCACATTCAACAACAGTAAAAAAACATTATTAGAACCATTCAATTAACAAAAAACCAACATCCAGCTTGCTTAATTTTTCTTTATTAAACGACATTGAAAATCAATTGATAAAATACATCTAAACAACCTTTTGGGGCGCAAAAGCATAACATCAAACAAACAAATAACACACCGAAAAAACTCACAATTAATAACCTATGATATACATACTGTTTATTATGGTTGAATAAGCCACTCGATATCTGGTGCTACGGAAGTGTCCACACGGTTTAGCAGCACCCGATACTTTTTCCAGGCTTCCAGCAACGAGTTTTCTTCCTCCGTTGCATATACAGCTCACCTTTTTTCACCCACGATTAACCAACAGCCAGACCAGCAGACACGCCACCACCGGCACAGCAAAATCCATCAGGCTTGCCACATCCCACGCGCGCGGATCAAAACCGCCCCACCACGGCATATTCATTCGCTTGCCATGCCCGAACATTTCGATCCAGCGATATTCTGCCTAGGTGTGTTCACGCGCAATGAAGAACGTACAACCGGCTATCGCCCCGTAAGCCCAGTTCCCGGTAAAAAGACCAATCAGTAGCTGCGCAGCCACAGCACAAAGCGCATGAAGGAAAGGTGTTATATCCATTTTCATCCTACCCAATAAAACGGGGCGCTCGGCCCCTTAATATTATTTAGACGCAAGCGCCGCCTCAATTGCAGATAATCTTTGTCTTAATTCTGCGTTTTCTTCTTCCAGTGCTGTTATCCTGTCGTCTGACTCTCTGGCTACCTGAACAAGCAAACCCGTTACGCCTGAGTAATCAACGGTATAGTATCTTTCTCCCTCTTCTCCATCAGACCCATTGTCCCCGCTCTTGTACTTTATTGTGCTACCAACTGATTCAGGGATTGCATTAAGTGCCTCTTGCGCAATAACGCCAGCATAAGGCATACCATTAGACTTGAGACGGTAAGTATACCCATTCATTAATCTGATGCGCTCAGTGGCATTATCAATAACCTGAATGTTTTCTTTAAGATCTCTGTCCGACACCTGGTCGAATGATGTAGCCTTGCATGACCCGTTTATCTCAAGCTGATAGGTTTTATCTGGGTTCCTTTGTGCATAAAACAAAAAAAGCCCGCCATCATCCCTAATTTCATAAACAACTGGACGACTGGAATTTCCCCATAATAACGTCGACACACCAGAATACGCCGTACCTTGCGTGTTTAGTGTCATGGTCGACCCGTGATTAGCATATTTGATCTGCAATGAGTCTGTATTATCAAACTTAATAAGCGCGTTACTTCCCCGCACACCATACGACATGAGACAGTTCCCCATCTTAAGGTAACCATCACTGCCTGGAAAAATTAAAGTTCCTCCGTAAAGATCACTAAAGTCCCAAAAGATACCTTTTGTCCCGTTATGTGTGACGATCCTCGTCATTGTATCTTTAGTACCATCAATATTTTTTCTGGTATATATGTCACTATAAGCGTTTTCCGTTTCACCAGTCTTATTTGACAAATGCAGCTTACCGCTGAATATAGTTCCAGTTGTTGGCAATGTTTTTTGATCATAGATTACATTGCAATAACCATTCCATGTTGTTTTATTGTCTACATAAGATTTTGTTGCGTAGTTTCCTTGATCGGTTTTTAATTTACTAACATCCGATTTTAGCGTTTTGATGTCATCAGGAATTACTGTTTTTGTAACCATTGTCTTACTCCATTAAGCCCATGTCCTTACATGCTGATCTGTCGTAATGAAAGGCATTAAAGAAGATATGTTTTTACTGCTATCAACAATCCTCATGTTTACGAAAAAACCACCGCGATCAATGCCCGTACATCTTTCGTTTTCTGGCTCCTCGTAATCAATAATGCAGCCAATAACATCAACAAGAACCCCATTTTCTTCTTCAAGACTGAACAGGCCACTGTCATATACAATTGCGTTAAACTGTTCTCTGTTATCGAATCGTAATGTTATATCCCGCATTATACGTATTCCTTAAGCTGCGTATCTGACAATGCTCTGTTCCAGAAACGGAGGTTTTTTATATGACCATTAAGGTGTCGTAATCCTGTCGTCGTTTGCCCCCCGATTCGAATCACGGCTGCTTCACGAATATATTTCCATACTGTTTTGGTTTCAGTGCTTATATGCTTATTTGCAAATGAGCATGTCATGCCGTCAGCCTTAACCCTGAATCCCATAACGAGATCTCTTACTCCGCATGACTCATATACACGCCGGTTAGCCCCGCCTATATCGCAATACGAATAACCATCCTGACTGATAGTTCCAGAAGAACCAAACCCCATAATAAATGGGCCTCCGGACTGGTGATTTTCTGAATCAATGACACGCGGTGCAGCATTATGAGAAATAAACCAGTTTTTATGGACTTCCACCATGAACGTAAAAGGCATGGTATACATATTTTTCATCAGCGGAAATTTACATAAATCTGATGCACGAGTCGCTGGCTCTGTTGTCGTTATGATAAAGGAAGTTGCACAAGCACCATACTCGAATTGCGGGGTGGTTACTTCTATCCAGTCACCTGTTGCAAAAGCCCCCACTGCTCTGTCGGCTGCAATTTGCAGCTGCGTACCAACCATTCCCCATTCTGGCAGACATTTCAGTGTTGCCTGAAAATATATCCATCCACTACCAGGGTCGATTTCAAAGTTTGCTGTTAATAGCTGGGCATTACCACCCGTAATTTGTAGTTCATGAGTCTGTAATGACAAATAGGCGTCACAAAGGAAAGTGTATCCTTCCGAGTTATACCGTTCAAAACGGATACGTGCGCGAACATTGAGATCACTTCTTACCCTGAACGACGCGGTAACATACGGACCTTTACTGTACTGATCATCGCCAGTCACATCTATGCCTTTATTACCAGCAACTGTGCATATATTTCTCCCTGTTGTCGTTCCTGCTATGTCGCTTCCTACTGTGAAACGTCCATATTTAAACTCAAATTCATCTGTTGATGATGTTACAGATATACCACCGCTTTTATTCCACGCATCAGGATTAAAACTATTTACGAACATGTTTGTTCGCTGATTCTCTATCAGCAAACCATATTTTTCAAAACGAGGAACGTTATTCCCTGCCACGGTAATATGCCCGGACTTATCAATATACGTTGCTGATGAAGCGCGGCTAAATTGGCATATGCCATTAACAGGCATTGTTATTTCATCACTGCCGATGGTTATTGTTTTATAGCCCGGGGCATACCCTGTTATCGCTTCCAGAGAATCATTCAAGGGTAGCCAGATATCAGGAAGCGGAGGGACTGAAGCAGGATCAGCGGCATCTTCTGCAATCCGGGCTGCATTCTCTGCTCTTGTTGCGGCTGACGTTGCTTCTATCTCGCTGGCTGCTGCTTTTGTTTCACTCGTCTTTGCGTTAGTTTCACTGGTTTTTGCAGCTTTTTGGCTATTAGCTGCCGCACTTGCAGAACCAGCTGCGGCACTCTCGCTTTGGGCCGCTGCATCCTGACTGTTTTTTGCCGCAGTTTCGCTGGCTTTGGCATTCGTTTCGCTGGTCTTCGCTGCCGTCTGGCTGGACTTTGCGTTAGTTTCACTCGTCTTCGCAGCTTTCTGGCTGTTAGCCGCAGCAGTTGCTGATCCAGCTGCTGAAGTCGCAGAACCGGCTGCTGCGCTCTCGCTTTCAGCTGCTGCAGCCTGGCTATTTTTCGCCGCAGTTTCACTGGCTTTGGCATTCGTTTCGCTGGTTTTCGCTGCCGTCTGGCTGGACTTTGCGTTGGTTTCGCTCGTCTTTGCGGCTGTCTCGCTGTTTTTCGCGTTGGTTTCTGATTTTTTGGCTGCTGTCGCGGAGTTTGCCGATGCAGTCTGCGAGGACGCTGCCGCCTGTGCGCTGTTAGCTGCATTCGTTTCTGAGGTTTTCGCCGCGTTCTTCGATGATGCCGCTGCAGTTTCGGATTTCTTTGCCACCGCTGCGCTCTGAGAGGCGGCTTCGGCGTTGCGTGCCGCTTCTTCCACCATTGCCTCAAAACGACGCAATGCCTCCGGCATGACATCATCTTCCGTCATGGCACCGAGAAAATCATTCAGCGTACCTGGTCTGGAACCTTCATAGACGGTAATGGTTCCGGCATGTGAAGGCGGAAAACCTTCAACCAGCAGGGTGACGCTGTACTGGCCATACTCAACATCCATGCTGTAACGCCCGGCTTCATCCGGATTTTCAGAGGCCACCGTGTTCACCAGTACCGTGGTGCTGTTACGCTTTGCCTTCAGTTGAATAGTGCAGTTCTGTATTGGTTTTCCCGCACCATCTTTCAGCACACCTGAGATTTTTACTGCTGCCATATCCACTCCACAAAAAAGCCCGCCTGAACCGGCGGGCTGTCATAACACTGTGTTACCTGGCTAATCAGAATTTATAACCGACACCCACGATGAAACCGTCAGTGCGCCAGTCGCCACTGCCGGAGCCTTCATAAGCAATATCAATGGCCACGGATTCGGTCGGGTTAAACTGCACGCCAGCTCCCCACGCCAGAGACGTGTTGCTGTGGCGATCGTCATCACTTCCGGTCAGCACATCGTGCGTTTTCCCCTTGTTGTCAGTTACGCGGAGATAATCCCCGGAGAACGTCGAAACACGGCTGTAAGCCACACCTGCCATCGCATAAGCACTGAACCATTCATTCACGCGTACAGATGGCCCCGCCATCATGCTGAACCAGCGGTTACGCACTGAATCTTCATGCCAGCGGGTATCGCTGTAATGCGTTTTTTGCTCATCTTTGGCATTGGCATAACTGAATGACGTCACCAGCCCCAGCGTGTCCGTAAATTCATAACGGTATTTCACGTTAATGCCCTTCAGGTCATCACTGCCTGGCATATCAGTATAGGTCTGAAGATACCCGGCGCTTAGTGTGGACTGATGCTCTGCTGCGCTCGCTGGCGTACCAGCGGCAACCAGCCAGACTACTGCGGACAGAATAACAGCACATAATTTACGCATAATTACCTCTCGCTTTTCTGCAATAAAAAAGGCGTCATTTCTGACGCCCGTATTGGGGTTATAAAATTCAGCTGATACTGATGCCTGCGGTGGCTTTCTTCATCACCACAACCAGCAAATCGCTGATACTTGCTGTGGGATACCAGCCATTTACCAGCCATGCCGATACAGAAAATTCCAGTGTCATGACACCACTGCCTGCAGGCATATCAATAACACCCGTATATATCAGCGTATTATCCAGAGCCGTTCGGTTATAAATTTCAGCACCGTTTTTTCGTACTATCAGACGGCATGAGGAGTAGATATCAGTATGATCTTGCTCATGTTTAGCGCCACTGAATGCCACCGCCGGGATAACAATTTGCCGGTCAAACGGCTGATCGTCATAAACCCTGACGGTAATGGTTCCTGATGGCCACCGCTCCGGTGCACGGGAGTCCCGGGGGAAAGCTTTGCCCACCGTTTTAACGAGATCGCCTTCAATCTGGTTCGCGGACAGTTTTCCCAGAACCCGGCAGTTCTCGTTAATCGTGACGTTGTTGAGCGTCCCGGAGTTCGCATTCACGTTACCGCTGATATCGGCATTTTTCGCCGTCAGCCGCCCGTCCGGTGTCAGGGAAAATGCCGGAGGATTACCGCCGCTGGTAATGGTGGGAGCCGTCAGATATTTCAGGAACACTTCGTTCATGAATATCTGATCGCCCTGACCAACAAACATCGGCTTTGTGTTGCCATTCGCAGGATTAACCATCGCAATCCTGTCCGCCGCCAGCAGCACCTGACTCTGCATGCCGTCAGGGGTGTTCTCAATACCGGCACCAATACCCGCGATATAAAGGCGTCCGTCCTGCATCTGCTGCAGCTTCACAGCCCACATGCTGTTCAGGTTATTATTTGTATCAACCTGAACCTTCTGTATCTGCTGGATCGCCGCACTCTGGTCTTCCAGTTTCTTATTGACAGTCTGCGTGATTTCATTGCTGACATCCGTAATGGACGTCCTGATTTCAGCCAGGTCAGGCGCAAGCTGACCGTTATCAATCTGCGTCCACAGCTCCTGAGCCAGATGTGTTTTCCCTATCTCTCCTTTGAAAAAATCCAGGTAACCTTCCGCATCATCGCTCGCCCGACCGATAGCCTCCACGAATGCCGATTTGCCAACAGTATTCACACTGCGGATATAAAAGTAATAATCATGGCCCGGTTTGATATTGATACTGGCGGCTATCCAGTACAGTGCCGTACCAAGATAACGCGCGCTGGTTTCAACCTGCCTGATATCCGCAATCCGTTTTTCCGAGAACCAGAACTCAAACTGTACCGTCGGGTCATAAACCGCAAGATGCGGCGTGGCGGTTATCTGAAAATAGCCCGGTGTCAGCTCAATCCGAGACGGCGCTGCCGGTGCGGCAATCCGGAACGATACCGATGCCGGATCGCCCTGCTGTCCCCACGCATTTACCGCCCGGACTGTCAGCCTGTAGTTCCCCAACGCCAGTTGTGTGAAGCGGTATGTGGTTTCCGTCGTCCGGGCCGTGCTGACCAGCCGCTCACTGCCGTCGTCCGCTGTTACGGTCAGACGGAGCAGGAAGCTCACGCCCTTCACCACCTTCGGTGTGTCCCAGCGCGCCAGCACCTGATATTCCCCGCTGTCTGCGGTGACTTCGGCAGTCAGGTGCTGCACCGCTGGCGGCGTGACACCATTCACCGTGCCGCTCTGGTCGCCGTCAAAGTGCGCCCCGTTATCCACGATGGCCTCTTTTTCCGGCACATGCTGCACGGCGGTGATGGCATACGTGCCGTCGTCGTTCTCACGGATACTCACACAGCGGAACAGGCGCTGGCGCAGCGTCGGCAGCTTCAGCCCCCACACACTGTATTCTGCAACGCCGTCAGGAACCCGGTTCACTTTCACCTTAAGTCCGTCGGTGACGGACTGAACCTCCACGCTGACCGGATTACCACTTCCGTCAACCAGGCTTATCAGCGTGGTACCGGAGGATGGCAGCGTGATTTCACGGTCGAGCGTCAGCGTCCGGGTCTGGCTGTTCACCGCCAGCACGCGACCACCGGTGCTGATACCGACATAGTCATCATCGCAGATTTCAATGACATCGCCCGGTACATGGCGAAGCCCTTCAGCACCCACGCTGAAATCCACGGTCTGCGTCTCCAGCAGTTCCGTTTTAATCAGCCACAGCCCGGCGCGGTGTGCCTGCCCCCGGCTGGTACAGCCAAAGGCATCCATCTTCGTGACATTACGACCGTAACGGGCAATGGCCTGCGTATCTTCAACAAGCTCTGTCGCCGTCTCCCAGCCGTTGTCCGGGTCAATCCAGTTCACCTCAACGGCATTATGGCGGTCCTTCAGGGCGCTGAAGCTGTAGCGGAACGGCGCGCCATCATCCGGCATCACCACATTACTGCGGTTATAGGTCCACACCTTATCCGACGGTCGGTCCTGCACGAACGTCAGCGTCTGCCCGTTCCATACCGGCATACAGCGCATCGCCGAGCAGAAATCACTGAGCACATCCCACGCCTTGCGCTGTGTGGTCAGGTACGCATTACAGGTGATGCGCGGCTCCGTGCCGCCAAAGCCGTCCGGCACTGACTGGTCGCAGTACTGGCCGATGACATACAGCGCCCATTTGTCCACATCCGCCGCACCAAGACGTTTCCCCATGCCGTAGCGTGGATGGGTCAGCATATCCCACAGACACCAGGCCATGTTATTGCTGTATGCTGGCTTAAACGTTCCGTCCCAGATACCGCTGTATTGCCGAGTCTGCGGGTTATAGTTCGACGGCACCTGCAGAATACGCCCGCGCAGATGATAATTACGGCTCACCTGCTGGCTGCCGAACTGCTCCGAATCCACCTGTACGCCGACCAGTGCCGTGTTCGGGTAGCACTGTTTCACATCGATGATTTCGGTGTATGACGACCAGAGCGTTTTGTTCTGCAGCTGGTCTGTGGTGCTGTCCGGCGTCATCCTGCGCATCCGGATATTGAACGGGCGCGGCGGCAGGTTATCCACCACCACCGAGGCCAGATACTGCGAGGTGGTTTTGCCCTTAATGGTGATGTCTTTTTCCGTCACCCAGCCACCATTACGCTGTATCTGAACCAGCAGGCGGACTTCCGACGGATTCCGGTCCCCCTTTGAGGTGGTTTCCACCAGTGCCTGTACACCGAAGGTAAAGCGCAGACGGTCGATGTTTGCCGACGTGATGGTCCGGGTGATCGGCGTGTCATATTTCACTTCCGTACCCAGCACCGTCTCGGAGCCGGAGGATTCAAATCCCTCCGGCGGTGACTGCTCCTGCTCACCGGTCCGGAACACCACCGTGACGCCGGAGATATTGGTATTCCCCTCACTGTCCAGCACCGGCGTACTGTTCAGCAGCACGCTTTTTAATCCGTCCACCGGACCTTCAACCGGCCCTTCGCTGATGGCATCGATCACACTCAGCAGCTGCGTGGACTTCAGGTTGTCCTTCGCTTCGCGCGGGGTATGCCCCTTACTGCTGCCTTTACCCATTCCTCACGCTCCATAAACGACAAAACCGCCCGCAGGCGGTTTCACATAAAACATTTTGCATCAGCGACCAATCACCACAACCTGACCACCATCCCCTTCGTCTGCCGTGCTGATCTCCTGAGAAACCACGCGTGACCCCACGCGCATTTCACCGTACAGAACAGGCAGAACATTGCCCTGGGCAACCATGTTATCCAGTGAGGAGAAATAGGTGTTCTGTTTGCCGTTATCCGTTGTCTGTGTACGGGGAGTTCTGGCTTTCGGTGCCAGCATCTGCGCCACACCACCGAGCACCATACTGGCACCGAGAGAAAACAGGATGCCGGTCATACCACCGGCCCCAATGGCTGCCCCCCATGCTGCAAGGGTGGCTCCGGCAGTAAAGAATGATCCGGCAATGGCGGCTGCTCCCAGGACAATCTGGAATACGCCACCTGACTTGGCCCCGGCGACTCTGGGAACAATATGAATCACAGCGCCATCAGGCAGAGTCTCATGTAACTGCGCCGTTAACCCGGACGTGCTGACGTCCCGCCCGGCAATCCGTACCTGATACCAGCCGTCGCTCAGTTTCTGACGAAACGCCGGGAGCTGTGTGGCCAGTGCGCGGATGGCTTCAGCCCCCGTTTTCACACGAAGGTCGATGCGGCGGCCAAATCGTTGCAAATCCCCGTAAAGGCAGATGCGCGCCATGCCCGGTGACGCCAGAGGGAGTGTGTGCGTCGCTGCCATTTGTCGGTGTACCTCTCTCGTTTGCTCAGTTGTTCAGGAATATGGTGCAGCAGCTCGCCGTCGCCGCAGTAAATTGCGGCGTGATTCGGCACCGATGAACCAAAACAGCACAGCAGCACATCGCCCGGCTGTGCCGCTGACAACGGCACCTGATACAGCCCCGTCGCCTCCAGATTATCCAGATAGAGATTCTGGCCGTTACGCCACCAGTCATCCTCACGATGAAAGTCCGGCATCTCAATCCCCGCCAGATGATAAGCATCCCGGAACAGTGTGTAACAGTCCGTCACACCGTGCTCAAAGCGCCGCCCGGTGAGATGCGGCACACAGCGGAACTTATGAATCGTCCCCCGGCAGACCAGCCACCACGGCAAATCACTCTGCACCTGCAGCCGCCGGTCGGCCTCACTCAGCCAGGGCAGACCACCGGGGTGGCTGTGGACCAGCGCCACAATCTCACCCTGCATTTCTGCCTGCAGCCAGTCTTCCGGCGACATACGGAAATACGCCTCCGGCTCACCGGAGATATTCACGCAGGGGAAATATCTTTCCCCCTCCGGCGTGCTTACCACGAAGCCGCACGACTCCGCTGGCGCACATCGCCGGGCGTGCGCCAGAATCGCTGATTCTGTCTGTGTCATGGGATTTACTGCGAAAGTTTGTTAATGGAAAGGAAGCCGCCAAAGTTGCCGACGTTATTGCGGAACTTACAACCGCTCAGGCATTTGCTGCATTTATCCTTCGTGATATCGGACGTTGGCTGGTCATATTCATCCGCGACCGCCGGACCGCTATAACCGCACTCGTCACCGCGATAGGTCCAGGTGCAGGTGTTGGCCAGCATGATACGTCCCGGAAAAACAGCGCCATCCGTTTCCGTCGGCGTGGACAGTACAAAGGAGGCACTCACCGCGCTCAGTTCGCTGCACTGCTCAATGCGCCAGCGGCTGATCACCTCCTGCTCCGGATCGGCATAACTGTTTCCGTTGACGAAGTTCACCGCATCCAGAAAACGGGCGTAAACCTTACGCCGGACCACCGTTCCGCCGACCAGACTCTGCATATCTTCCGCCATCCCGGTGACCATACCGTACAGGTTAGAAACCGTCAGCGTGGGGCGCGTACTGGTGCCTTTGCCATTCAGTTCAAAACCGCTCCCCTGAATGGGATACGGCTGATACTGTCGCCCCTGCCAGGTGACCGGCTCACCTTTTTCGTTCTGCTCATTACAGAAAAAATAACGTTCTCCACCGACCTCTGTCAGGTCGATTTCCCAGAGCACCACGCTGGCCGACTGCTCCGCACGGGTGCATTCATTCAGTGTTTCCTGCCGGATATCCTGCATCAGTTCACCACCTGTTCAAACTCTGCGCTGAACTCAACACGCAGCATACTGACCCGCGACGACCATTTTGCGCAGGTCACCTTTATCTGCCGCCACTCATAAGGCGGCGTCCACAGAAAGGCTTTCCAGCCCCCGTGCTCTTCCAGAAACGACTCCAGTACCGTGGCCTCCTCACGGGGGACAGAAAGCGTCACGCTGTACGTTTTCAGGTTGGCATTCAGCCCGGCAGGCGCTCGCTGGGAACAGCCATCACCAAAGCGCACCTTTCTTACAGAAGGGGCCGAAGCCACATCCATACCGGGTTTCACTTTCCAGCGGAAGGTTTTCATCGTCCACCTCCGGAGAACAGACCACCATCACGCATCTGTGTCTGAATTTCATCACGGGCACCCTTGCGGGCCATGTCATACACCGCCTTCAGAGCAGCCGGACCTATCTGCCCGTTCGTGCCGTCGTTGTTAATCACCACATGGTTATTCTGCTCAAACGTCCCGGACGCCTGCGACCGGCTGTCTGCCATGCTGCCCGGTGTACCGACATAACCGCCGGTGGCATAGCCGCGCATCAGCCGGTAAAGATTCCCCACGCCAATCCGGCTGGTTGCCTCCTTCGTGAAGACAAACTCACCACGGTGAACAATCCCCGCTGGCTCATATTTGCCGCCGGTTCCCGTAAATCCTCCGGTTGCAAAATGGAATTTCGCCGCAGCGGCCTGAATGGCTGTACCGCCTGACGCGGATGCGCCGCCACCAACAGCCCCGCCAATGGCGCTGCCGATACTCCCGACAATCCCCACCATTGCCTGCTTAAGCAGAATTTCTGTCATCATGGACAGCACGGAACGGGTGAAGCTGCGCCAGTTCTGCTCACTGCCGGTCAGCATCGCCGCCATATTCTGTGCAATACCATCAAAGGTCTGCGTGGCTGCACTTTTTACCTGCGACATACTGTCCGTGGCGCTCTCTTCCCACTCACTCCAGCCGGACTTCAGGCCTGCCATCCAGCTCCCGCGAAGCTGGTCTTCAGCCGCCCAGGTCTTTTTCTGCTCTGACATGACGTTATTCAGCGCCAGCGGATTATCGCCATACTGTTCCTTCAGGCGCTGTTCCGTGGCTTCCCGTTCTGCCTGCCGGTCAGTCAGCCCCCGGCTTTTCGCATCAATGGCGGCCCGTTTTGCCCGTTGCTGCTGTGCGAATTTATCCGCCTGCTGCGCCAGCGCGTTCAGGCGCTCCTGATACGTAACCTTGTCGCCAAGTGCAGCCAGCTGGCGTTTGTACTCCAGCGTCTCATCTTTATGCGCCAGCAGGGATTTCTCCTGTGCGGACAGCTGGCGACGTTGTGCCGCCTCCTCCAGTACCGCGAACTGACTTTCTGCCTTCCACAAATCCCGGCGCTGCTGGCTGATTTTCTCATTCGCTCCGGCATGCTTCTCCAGCGTCCGGAGTTCTGCCTGAAGCGTCAGCAGGGCAGCATGAGCACTGTCTTCCTGACGATCGCCCGCAGACACTTTCACGCCGGACTGTTTCGGCTTTTTCAGCGTCGCTTCATAATCCTTTTTCGCCGCCGCCATCAGCGTGTTGTAATCTGCCTGCAGGATTTTCCCGTCTTTCAGTGCCTTGTTCAGTTCTTCCTGACGGGCGGTATATTTCTCCAGCGGCGTCTGCAGCCGTTCGTAAGCCTTCTGCGCCTCTTCGGTATATTTCAGCCGTGACGCTTCGGTATCGCTCTGCTGCTGCGCATTTTTGTCCTGTTGAGTCTGCTGCTCAGCCTTCTTTCGGGCGGCTTCAAGCGCAAGACGGGCCTTTTCACGATCATCCCAGTAACGCGCCCGCGCTTCATCGTTAACAAAATAATCATCCTTGCGCAGATTCCAGATGTCGTCTGCTTTCTTAAACGCAGCCTCTGCCTTAATCAGCATCTCCTGCGCGGTATCAGGACGACCAATATCCAGCACCGCATCCCACATGGATTTGAATGCCCGCGCAGTCCTGTCTGCCCAGGTCTCCAGCGTGCCCATGTTCTCTTTCAGGCGGCGGGTCTGGTCATCAAACCCTTTCGTTGCGGCCTCGTTCGCCGCCTGCAATGCCCCGGCTTCATCGCCGGAACGCTGCAACTGAGCAACATACGCAATCTGCTCCGCCGTCACGTTATGGAACTGGCGTGCCATCGCCGTCAGCCCCGACGTCGGGTCTGTGGTCAGCTTCCCGAAGGCTTCAGCGACCTTGTCCACCTCCACGCCGGATGCAGAGGAGAAACGCGCCACACTCTGGCTGATGGACGCAATCTGAGCCTCACCGCTTACCCCCGCCTTAACCAGTGCGCTGAGTGACTCGCTGGTCTGGTTAAACGTCAGCCCTGCCGCCTGCCCGGCTCTGGACAGGACCAGCATACGATCTGCCGTCAGACCCGACTGATGACCGGAAAGGACCAGCGTTTTGTTGAAATCGGACAGGGTTGAGTTGCCCTGATACCAGGCATACGCCAGCGCACCGGTCGCCACCGCCAGCGAGGTGGCCCCCACCATCGGCAGGGTGATCGCACCGGCAAGCCCCCTGAACATGGGGATCATCCCGCCGAAGGAGTCCTTCACCTGCCCCCCCTGTTGCAGCAGGATCAGCCACGGACTTTGCCCGCCTGCAAGCTGCGTGGCCACGTCAGTGAACTGCGCAGGCAGCATACGCATGGCAGCTTTATACTGCCCGACGGAAATCCCCGCTTTCTGTGCAGCCAGCGCCTGTCGGCTCAGCGACTGTTCAACGACTGCCGCTGTTTTTTTCGCATCACTTTCCGTACCGGAAAAATGACGCCTGACTCTGGCCATCTGCTCGTCAAATCTGGCCGCATCCAGACTCAAATCAACGACCAGATCGCCTACCGGTTCAGCCATACCGGACTCCTCCTGCGATCCCTTCTGATACTGTCATCAGCATTGCGTCATCCTCCGTCATGTCCGCCACATCCGGGGAAGTAGGGATAACTTCATTCCCGTCCGGGCCAAAGCGGACACCTCCGGCAAGCCCTGCCGCTTTCTGCATCAGCACATCATCTTCAGGCTCTTCGTCAGCCTCGCGCCGGTTCAGCAGACTGAAATCCAGCGGATGCATATCCGGATCGCTGAAAAACAGGCTGAGCACGGTGTACGTCAGCCCGGAAAAGTGCATATCCAGCAGAACATCATGAAAATAATGGGTACTGTAAAAGCGGTGCCAGTCGGCATACTCCGTGGATGACATCCCGGCAAGCATGGCACGCCAGTCGGGTCGCCCCATCTCACGCGCCAGTTTCAGGGCAAAACTCAGCTCACCGTCGAACACTTTCCCGCAGAAACAGGTTCTGCGGGCCCGGCGTCCTCTGCCTATTCAGGGGCATTATTCACCACAAACTCATACATACCAGACAGCCGGTACACCACGTTTTCAGCATGAGAAATTGCCTCTGTGGGCCAGGTGGTAAGCACTTCCTGCTCAATCTGTTTAACGGCTTCATTCATGGAAGGCTGCTTTGTCTTCTGCGGATGGTTATGCCACAGGGACATCGCCACCAGAAACGCGCCGGTTCTGATGGCGTCTTCCACAGTAAACTTCCGGTTGCTGTCTGACTCCGCCTGTTCTGCCTGCCGTTTCATCAGGGCGAGATGCTCAATACGCTGCAGGGCTGACAGTTCAGAAAGCGTGACGGTCACACCGTTATGTTCAAATGATTCGGTTTTCAGGAACATCTCTGACTCTCCGGATTAACTGGCGGTGACGGTGATTTCTGCAACCGCAGCAAACTCACCATTACCGGATACAATCGGAATGTTGACCTTGCCTGCAGCAACGCCATTCACGGTGATGGTCATACCACTGACCGACACGGTGGCTTTTGTTTTATCCGCTGACACCGCACGGAAGCTCTTGTCGGTTGCGCCTTCCGGCTGGAATGCCACGGTCAGCGTGGTGCTCTTCCCTTTCACTACGGAAGCGCTGGCTGGCGTCACGGTCATACCGGTTACCGCTGTTACCGTGCTGCGATCTTCTGCCATCGACGGACGTCCCACATTGGTGACTTTCACCGTGCGGGTGATCACTTCCTTCGCCGTCACCGCCTTACCGATACTGCTGACCCAGCCGCGGAACACATCGACCGTGCCGTTCGGGAAGCGGATTTTATAGGCACGGGTATCACCTTCATTAAACCACGCCAGCAGCGCCTGCTGCCCCTGCTCTCCGGGCATCCACGCCAGCGTGAAGCTGGTATCTCCGGCGGATTTCTGCCCCTGTCCGGTCGCGGTCCAGTCCGCATCTTCATCATCGAGATAACTGTCGTCATAGGACTCAGCGGTCAGTTCGCCGGGCGTCAGGTCTTTAACCTTTGCCAGACGCGACCAGTCATTGTCTGAAAGCGGGTTTGCATAAGGGTCGCCGCTCCCGTTATAAACCCACAGGGTGGTCCCGGCCCCTTTCACCGGTGCCAGAGGATTTGGTGTTGGCATATCGTCCTCACATTTCATAGGTAATGACATAAGTCAGATCGGCTGAACTCCACAGGCCCGCATCATCGTCGCGCCGGTAGTCATAGCCACTGGCCACCATACTGGTGATCAAATCTGACAGTGCCGGGATATCGCTCATCACCGGATAAATCCGGGACTCCATCCACGCATCCAGCTCTGAATCCGGCACCTGAGCAGGCAGGAAAACTTCGATATGCAGCTCCGCCTGCCAGGTATCGCTGTCCAGCTCTTCGCCCGTGTATTCAGCGCCGGTGAGATAAACGGCAACTGCCGGAAAATCCGCCTCATCAAAAACAGCGGGGCGACCATCAAAAAACGTCGCCCCGGTGTCATGCTTCTCCAGTGCATCCAGTACGGCTGCGCGGAGTTCAGTATGTTTCATCGCTTTATTACCATTCTCAGTTGATGCTGCAGCGCATAGCCCAGCTCTTTCGGAAGACGTTCACGCCGTATCCGCTCAATATTCTGTTTAAACGCCGTGGTCAGCGGCACCGCCATCGGAATTTTCACCACATCAATGGGGTAACGGTTTTTCCCGGCCACACGCTGCATGACATGCCACCGGCCATTTTTCAGTTGCTGAATAAACGCGCCGGGAATACGACGGTTTCCCACCACAAGCACGCTGCCGCCACCTTTCAGGGATGAACGCTGCCCCTTTTTACGACGCCTGCGGCGCGAAAGGACAACCCGCGCATTACCCAGCTTGATTACGGGCAAATCCCCCCGGTTAACCTTGATTCTGGCCTGCGGATTTTTGACCGTGGCCCTTTTCAGCCTGGCCCTTTCCTTTACCAGTTTCCGGCGTACCTTTGTCTCACGGGCAACCTGTGACGCCGACTGCGATATCGCGGATGAAGCAACTCGGTTAATGGCCATTGCGGCGGCACCGGGCACCGCCGTTCTGCTGATACGGCTGAGGTTTTCAACGGCCTGCTCAAGACCTTTTATGGCCATACATCCCCCTTTCAGCGGCGACGGTTAACGGCAGGCGGTACGCCCCGTCCAAGCCAGAGATGACAGCTTCCGCCATCATCCGGCGAAACCCGATCTACCCAGAAATTTTCCTCACCGATGGTCAGCGTGTCTCCACGCCGCAGCTGCCGCACCTCATCAGTCCGGACAAACAGGGACGGGCTGGAGCCTTCAACGCGCACGCCCTGTCCGGCATAGCTGATATTTTCAGGGTCATCAAAAACACCACGTATCACCGCACCTGACTGCTCACCGGATGTAATGGTGGCTGACGTTCCCATGTACCCGCGTATCGTTTCATCGGCGCGGGCAATGGCAGCATCGAACAGGTTATCGAAATCAGCCACAGCGCCTCCCGTTATTGCATTCTGGCCAGGCCGCGCTCTGTCATTTCGGCTGCCACACCGGCAGAGACACGAAACGCCGTTCCCGGCAGCACAAATGCCACAGGTTCATCCCGCGTGGCGTGAAGTGCATCAGTATGCAGCTTCACCAGTGCCACGACCGTGACCAGTTCAGACGTATCCAGAATCACGGTATCCGGCTGCGCTGATCCCACCTCATTTTCATGTCCGGTCAGCACATTTTCCCGGCTGAGAGGGGTGTCCTGACCGGCAGTTTCATCCGTGTCATCAAGCTCCTCTTTCAGCTCTGCCACACGGAGCGCCAGTTCTTCTTTCGTCCCCGTCAGGCTGACATCACGGTTCAGTTGTTCACCCAGCGAGCGGAGACGGGCAATCAGTTCATCTTTCGTCATGGACTCCTCCACAGAGAAACAATGGCCCCGAAGGGCCATGATTACGCCAGTTGAACGGACACGAACTCATCAGGATCAGCCAGCAGCATCAGCGGTGCTGACTGAATCATGGTGAACTCACGCGCCGGATCGCCGGTAGTCACCCAGTTTTTCGGGTAACGGGCAGAGGCGTTAATGCCTTCGCGCTGTGCGTCCGCATCCTGAATGCAGCCATAGGTGCGCAGACCGCGAGCCTGAGTGTTCCCCAGCACCATCGTGTTGTCCGGCAGGAAGTTCTTTTTGACGCCGTTTTCCACGTACTGTCCGGAATACACGACGATGGCCACATCGCCATACATTCCCTTATAGGACACCGCTTTGCCCAGGTCTTTTACCGCTGTCTCCAGCTCGGAATGAGAGCCGCGACGGGTATCCAGCTTCTCCTTGACGGCTTTGAAGGAACGGAACAGCGCCCAGCCTTTCGGATCAAACACGATGATATTCACCACACCGCTGGCGTTCAGCGCGTAGGCTTCGATATCGTCGGTCGGGTCATACGTGGACTTGTCACGCTTGCTCCACTCCGTGCCGCCGGACTGCGTGATGTTATTCGCCTCACTGCGGCCCATATCCACCTCAACCGGATCGAAGGCTTCACCGGTCATGGTATATTTGCCCTTAAGCACGGCAGAAACTGCCTGCATCTCTTCGACCTGAGCAATGGCCAGCTCTTCGTCACGCATGTTCTGCATGATGATGCGACGGCGGCGGTAAGCCGGGTCCGCCAGATTCTGCGGATCTTCATCCGGCAGGCGACGCAGGGTCATCTGCGGATTCACTTCATGCTTGGGTTTGACATATCCCGGCGTAAATTCAGAGGTGGAGCCGCCACGGGAACGGATAACCTCACCGGAAACAATCGGCGAAACGTACAGCGCCATGTTTACCAGTCCCGGAATTTGTGAGAGATAGACTTTCTCCGTAGTGAAGGGATAGCTCTCACGGAAAAAGAGACGCAGAAACAGCGGATCAAACTTAAATTTCTGCTCATTTGCCGCCAGCAGCTGGGCGGTTGTGTACATCGACATAAAAAAATCCCGTAAAAAAAGCCGCACAGGCGGCCTTTAGTGATGAAGGGTAAAGTTAAACGATGCTGATTGCCGTTCCGGCAAACGCGGTCCGTTTTTTCGTCTCGTCGCTGGCAGCCTCCGGCCAGAGCACATCCTCATAACGGAACGTGCCGGACTTGTAGAACGTCAGCGTGGTGCTGGTCTGGTCAGCAGCAACCGCAAGAATGCCAACGGCAGCACCGTCGGTGGTGCCATCCCACGCAACCAGCTTACGGCTGGAGGTGTCCAGCATCAGCGGGGTCATTGCAGGCGCTTTCGCACTCAATCCGCCGGGCGCGGTTGCGGTATGAGCCGGGTCACTGTTGCCCTGCGGCTGGTAATGGGTAAAGGTTTCTTTGCTCGTCATAAACATCCCTTACACTGGTGTGTTCAGCAAATCGTTAACGGCATCAGATGCCGGGTTACCTGCAGCCAGCGGTGCCGGTGCCCCCTGCATCAGACGATCCAGCGCAGTGTCACTGCGCGCCTGTGCACTCTGTGGTGCTGCGGCCAGAATGCGGCGGGCCGTTTTCACGGTCATACCGGGGGTTTCTGCCAGCACGCGTGCCTGTTCTTCGCGTCCGTGAGCCTCCTCACAGTTGAGGATCCCCATAATGCGGCTGTTTTCTGCCGCAACCGCTGCGGTGATCTGCGCGTTCACGTCCGGCTGCGCCGCGCTGGCGTTCTCGCCCTCCGTCGCTGGCACCACGTCAGTAACGTCAGCCTGCGAAGCAGTGGCTGAAACAGTTGTTGATTGAGTCTCTTTGGTCATTCGCCCTCCTGAGAGACGGGATTTACGTGCATCCAGTGCATCACGCATGACGGTGATCGCATCGGTGCTGTTAACAAGTTCATCAGCCAGTCCGGCATCAATGGCCTCCTGACCGCTGTACACTGCAGCCTCGGTATCCAGCACAGCCTGCACGGACAGGCCGGTATATGCCGACACCTTCTGTGCAAACATCCGGCGGGTTGCATCCATCCGGGACTGCAGTGTTTCCCGGACATCATCCGGTAGATGGCTGTAGGGGTTGCCATCCACCTTATGGCTGCCGCTGTAAATCAGCGTGATTTCCACGCCCTGTTTCTCCAGCGCAGCACCGTAATTACTGTGAGCCATCATGACGCCGATGGAGCCTGTCCGGGCGGTCTGCGTGACCAGACGCCGGGAGGCGGCGCTGGCAAGCAGCTGACCTGCACTGCAGTTCATGTCGTTGGCCAGCGCCCATACCGGTTTTATGTCTCGCACACGGGCGATGATGTCAGCACAGTCAAATGCTCCCGCCACCATCCCGCCCGGTGTGTCCATATCCAGCAGAATGCCGTCCACCATCGGATCGCTGGCAGCCTGTTGCAGACGGGCGATAATGCCGTTGTAACCGGTCATTCCCGAATACGGCTGCAGCGCCCGCGTCCGGCTGACCAGCGTACCGGACACCGGCAGCACGGCGATGCCGTTCATGACCTGATAACTGCGGGCCTGTCGTGGTCCGTCATCATCACCGGATAACGCCAGCGCCGCGGGTGCCTCTCCGGCAGTCAGGCTGTCGCCGGATACTGCATCCGTCAGGCGGCTGATCCCAAACTGGCCTGCAAGCGCACAAAAGAAAACCCGCGCATAGGCGGGTTCAAGCATCAGCGGCTCATTAAAAGCCATGCTGGCAATATGCGGGAGATTACGCAGCTCTGCTGTCACTCTTCTCCTCCTCTGTTGATTGTCGCAGTCCAGATTCAAATGCCGCAGCCGCCCAGGCGGGCGGTTTAAGACCGGCTGCACGGCGCTCCATCGTTTCACGGACCTGCTGGGCAAAAATTTCCTGATAGTCGTCACCGCGTTTCGCGCACTCTTTCTCGTAGGTGCTCAGTCCGGCTTCTATCAGCATCACCGCTTCCTGAACTTCTTTCAGACCATCGATGGCCATACGACCGGAGCCTATCCAGTCGCAGTTCCCCCAGGCACTGCGGGCTTCCTGAAAGCTGAAGCGCGCTTTTGAAGGTAACGTCACCACGCGGCGAACGATGGCCTCTTCAAGCCAGCACAGAAACATCTGGCTCGCCTGACGGGATGCGACGAATTTTCGCCGCCCCATAAAGTACGCCCACGACTCGTTCGCACTGGCCCGTGCCGTGGAGTAGCTCATCTGGGCGTAATTCCGGGAAAGCTGCTCATACGAGACACCCAGCCCGGCAGCGATATACCGCAACAGTGACTGCTCAAACACGGAGTAGCCGTTATCCGTATCCTGAGCCGTCTGCAGGTTCAGTGAGTCCCCCGGCATCAGGTGCGGCACTTTTGCGCCTCCCAGACGGACCGGTGCTGCGGCGTAATACGCGGCAATTTCACCAATCCAGCCCGTCAGCCTTTCCCGCTGCTCCTGACTGTTCGCGCCCAGAATAAAATCCATCGCTGACTGCGTATCCAGCTCACTTTCAATGGTGGCGGCATACATCGCCTTCACAATGGCGCTCTGCAGCTGCGTGTTCTGCAGCGTGTCGAGCATCTTCATCTGCTCCATTACGCTGTAAAACACATTTGCACCGCGGGTCTGCCCGTCCTCCACGGGTTCAAAAACGTGAATGAACGAGGCGCGCCCGCCGGGTAACTCACGGGGTATCCATGTCCATTTCTGCGGCATCCAGCCAGGATAGCCGTCCTCGCTGACGTAATATCCCAGCGCCGCGCCGCTGTCATTAATCTGCACACCGGCACGGCAGTTCCGGCTGTCGCCGGTATTGTTCGGGTTGCTGATACGCTTCGGACTGACCATCCGGAACTGTGTCCGGAACAGTCGCGACGGGCTGGTATCCCAGGTGGCCTGAACGAACAGTTCACCGTTAAAGGCGTGCATGGCCACACCTTCCCGAATCATCATGGTAAACGTGCGTTTTCGCTCAACGTCAATGCAGCAGCAGTCATCCTCGGCAAACTCTTTCCATGCCGCTTCAACCTCGCGGGAAAAGGCACGGGCTTCTTCCTCCCCGATGCCCAGATAGCGCCAGCTTGGGCGATGACTGAGCCGGAAAAAAGACCCGACGATATGATCCTGATGCAACTGGATGGCGTTGGCGGCATAGCCGTTATTGCGTACCAGATCGTCCGCGCGGGCATTGCCACGGGTAAAGTTGGGCAGCAGGGCTGCATCCACACTTTCACTCGGTGGGTTCCACGCCCGCAACTGCCCACCAAATCCGCTGCCACCGCCGTGATAACCGGCATATTCACGCAGCGATGTCATGCCGTCCGGCCCCAGAAGGATGGGAATGGTGGACGTTTTCATACATAAAATCCTGCAGGTCCCCTGCGTCGCTGTGTCATGCCGGTCTGCACTTCCAGCTCCGCAATGTATTTTTTCAGGTCAGACACGGAAGTGGCCGTAAACTCCACTCTCCGTCCGTCTTTCTGTACCGTTGCCACCCGTTTTCCTGTCATCAGGTCATGCAGTGCCGCACGGGCAGCGGCAAGTTCTTCCTGTCGCGTCATTCATCCTCTCCGGATAAGGCACGGGCGTAATCTGCCAGTGTTTTCTTGTTGGTTGCTGCACCATCCTCTTCCTGCAGGCTCGCCAGCAGTGCACTGAGATCCAGCTGCCAGCGGGAAATACTGATGCGCAGCGCCGCCAGCGCATAAACGAAGCAGTCGAGCGCCTCATTGCGTCGCTTTTTGCTGTCCCACAGTATTTTTTTCCTGCCATCCACCCATTTTTCGACCTGCTCTTCAGCAGTCAGCTGCTGCGCTTCGGTCAGATCAAAAATATCCGGGTTATTCGGGAAGTGAACGGCACCGGGAAGCGGTTCATCCCCTTCCGGCGTCAGTGTGAAGCGGTTATAAATCTGCTCTTTCGCGGTATCCGTACCGATTTCGGTAAGGTAAACCCCGTTTTTGTTTCGCTTACGTGGCATGCTGGCCACCGGCTTTCCGTAGACGGATGCCCCTTTAATGGGGATCACCCGGAACAGCCCATGTTTTTTCGAGCGTTCATACACAATGGTCGGGTCAATCCCGCCAGTATCCCAGCAGATACGGGATATCGACATTTCTGCACCATTCCGGCGGGTATAGGTTTTATTGATGGCCTCATCCACACGCAGCAGCGTCTGTTCATCGTCGTGGCGGCCCATAATAATCTGCCGGTCAATCAGCCAGCTTTCCTCACCCGGCCCCCATCCCCATACGCGCATTTCGTAGCGGTCCAGCTGGGAGTCGATACCGGCGGTCAGGTAAGCCACACGGTCAGGAACGGGCGCTGAATAATGCTCTTTCCGCTCTGCCATCACTTCAGCATCCGGACGTTCGCCAATTTTCGCCTCCCACGTCTCACCGAGCGTGGTGTTTACGAAGGTTTTACGTTTTCCCGTATCCCCTTTCGTTTTCATCCAGTCTTTGACAATCTGCACCCAGGTGGTGAACGGGCTGTACGCTGTCCAGATGTGAAAGGTCACACTGTCAGGTGGCTCAATCTCTTCACCGGATGACGAAAACCAGAGAATGCCATCACGGGTCCAGATCCCGGTCTTTTCGCAGATATAACGGGCATCAGTAAAGTCCAGCTCCTGCTGGCGGATGACGCAGGCATTATGCTCGCAGAGATAAAACACGCTGGAGGGGTCATCCGGCGTCCATTTGAGGCCAAACGGCGTCTCTTTGTCGCCAAATTTAAGATACTGCTCCTCCCCGCAATGCGGGCAGGCAACATGAAAACGCATAAAATGCGGGGATTCACTGGCTGCACGCTCAATCTGACAGGTGCCTCTCACTTTTGGCGTGGAGCCACGGATGGACTTTGGCCAGACCGAGCCTTCAATACGCTTGTCACCCAGGAACGTCGGAGAGCCTTCCTGTTCAATATCCTCATCAAAGGCAGCAAGTTCATCATAACCCGCCACATCCACTGACTTTTCACGGTAGTTTTTTGCCGCTTTACCGCCCAGGCACCAGAAGCCACGACCATTGGAAAAACGCTTCATAGTGAGCGTGTTATCCCGGTGCTTTTTGCCATACCACGGAGCCAGCGCCAGCAGCGACGGAATATCGCGGATGGTCGGCTCAACGTGGGTTTTCATAAAGTTCTCGGCATCACCATCCGTCGGCAACCAGATAAGGGTGTTGCGCTGCTTATGCTCTATAAAGTAGGCATAAACACCCAGCAGCATTTTGGAATAACCGACACGGGCAGACTTCACCACATTCACCTCACGGATGTAGTCGCTGCCCATCGCATTCATGATGGCCCGCTGAAAGGGCAGTGTTTCCCAGCGCCCTTCCTGGTATGCGGATTCTTTCGGGAGATAGTAATTAGCATCCGCCCATTCAACGGCGGTCTGTGGCTCCGGCCTGAACAGTGAGCGAAGCCCGGCGCGGACAAAATGCCGCAGCCTGTTAACCTGACTGTTCGATATATTCACTCAGCAACCCCGGTATCAGTTCATCCAGCGCGGCTGCTTTGTTCATGGCTTTGATAATATCCCGTTTCAGGAAATCAACATGTCGGTTTTCCAGTTCCGGAAAACGCCGCTGCACCGACAGGGGGAGCCCGTCGAGAATACTGGCAATTTCACCTGCGATCCGCGACAACACGAAAGTACAGAATGCGGTTTCCACCACTTCAGCGGAGTCTCTGGCATTCTTCAGTTCCTGTGCGTCGGCCTGCGCACGCGTAAGTCGATGGCGTTCGTACTCAATAGTTCCTGGCTGGAGATCTGCCTCGCTGGCCTGCCGCAGTTCTTCAACCTCCCGGCGCAGCTTTTCGTTCTCAATTTCAGCATCCCTTTCGGCATACCATTTTATGACGGCGGCAGAGTCATAAAGCACCTCATTACCCTTGCCACCGCCTCGCAGAACGGGCATTCCCTGTTCCTGCCAGTTCTGAATGGTACGGATACTCGCACCGAAAATGTCAGCCAGCTGCTTTTTGTTGACTTCCATTGTTCATTCCACGGACAAAAACAGAGAAAGGAAACGACAGAGGCCAAAAAGCTCGCTTTCAGCACCTGTCGTTTCCTTTCTTTTCAGAGGGTATTTTAAATAAAAACATTAAGTTATGACGAAGAAGAACGGAAACGCCTTAAACCGGAAATTTTTCATAAATAGCGAAAACCCGCGAGGTCGCCGCCCCGTAACCTGTCGGATCGCCGGAAAGGACCCGCAAAATGATAATAATTATCATCTGCATGTCACAACGTGCATCTACGCCATCAAACCACGTCAAATAATCAATTATGACGCAGGTATCGTATTAATTGATCTGCATCAACTTAACGTAAAAACAACTTCAGACAATACAAATCAGCGACACTAAATACGGGACAACCTCATGTCAACGAAGAACAGAACCCGCAGAACAACAATCCGCAACATCCGCTTTCCTAACCAAATGATTGAACAAATTAACATCGCTCTTGATCAAAAAGGGTCCGGGAATTTCTCAGCCTGGGTCATTGAAGCCTGCCGCCGGAGACTGTGCTCAGAAAAAAGAGTTTCTCCTGAAGCAAACAAAGAAAAGAGTGACATTACTGAATTGCTCAGAAAACAGATCAGACCAGATTGAAGCAATTTAGATAATCGTGCAGACTACGCCCCTCATATCACATGGAAGGTACCACAATGGCTCAGGTTGCCATTTTTAAACAAATATTCGATAAAGTGCGAAATAATTTAAACTATCACTGGTTTTATTCTGAACTAAAACGTCACAATGTCTCACATTACATTTACTATTTAGCTACAGAGAATATTCATCTTGTTCTTGAAAACGATAATACGGTTTTAATAAAAGGACAGGGTAAGGTTGTAAATGTAAGATTTTCAAAAAATAAATGCCTTATAGAAGCCACCTTAAAAGGATTCAAATCAGGAGAGTTATCATTTTACGAATACAGGAAAAATCTTGCTACAGCAGGGGTTTTCAGATGGATTACAAATATCCACGAAAACAAAAGGTATTACTATACCTTTGATAATTCATTACTCTTTACTGAGAACATTCAGAACACTACACAAATATTTCCGCACTAAATCATAACGTCCGGTTTCTTCCGTGCCAGAACCGGACTCGCTGGCATGATGAAATATGTGTACCCGGTAACCCCGGTGTGCATCGTTTTTGATTATTCCCGCACACTCGCGCAGAAGGAGTTCCCCGTCGGGCTACGGTCTCTGTTAATACGGGAATACGGCGACGATACAGCGCATGATGTGTCAGGCTTGAATACCTTTATCCTTTAAAAGGGATATCAGTTAAGTTATCCCGTGTAGGGTATAAACCATTATCAAAGCCACTCTGTAGGAAGTGGCTTTTGTAATGGCAATAAAAAGCCCCGCGAATGCGAGGCTAAATCCTGGTATTTGTAATGACTGGTTCTTATCTCAACGCAGCCCCTTACCGCGCGCAAAATGCTCAATATCAAGCATCAGCAATGAGATGTTTAATCTGGATTCACTCCAGAAGTGAGCACCACCCTGTCTACAGAGCCAGATGTGAAGGATGATGAGTAAAATTATCGCTATCATCGAAGGCATTGCGTCCTGATGTATTCCTGAAGCGTTCTCAGTGCTGTTTGGTCGCGGATAATTCCGTCCCGGATACCGAGAACGTTTCGTCCAGCAACTGGAGAGAGTTCGACGGTGGCATCATTGCCCATGCCGGAGGCGCTGGAGGTTTCGGCTGAGGATGGCACAGGGCATTTTCCTTTGACGAGCACCCGACCACCATTATCAAGCTTGCGCCGAAGAGCATCATTTTCAGCTTTCGCATCAGCTAACTCCTTCGTGTATTTATCATCGAGTGCATCAGCATCACGCTGGCGCTGCTGCATGTCAGTAATGGTGGCGTTCGCCTTCTCCAGTTCACTGGCCTTGTTATCACGCTGTTCTTTGTAGGCGATTGCATTATCACGGTAATGATTAACAGCCCATGACAGGCAGACGATGATGCAGATAACCAGAGCGGAGATAATCGCGGTTACCCTGCTCATTGTTGCCCCCACAAACAGACCTCACGCTCAATCTCACGACGAGTCATCAGGCCTTTCCATTGCTTACCGCCAGCGTATGCCCAGCGACGTAGCTGGTCACATGCGCCCTTGATATCGCCCTGGTTTATTTTGCGAAGAAGAGTAGATGTTCTGAAATTGCCTGCGCCCACGTTATAGACGAACGAGTAAAGAGCGCCGCGCGTTGTTTCCGGTATATCGACTTTGATGTACGGGTTAATTTGTCTGGCTACCGTGGCAAGGTCTTTATTCAGGAGGGCTTTGCATTCTGCTTCGGTATACGTTTTACCGGGAATGATGTCTTTTCCTGTATGCCCGTGACATACAGTCCATACGCCAACGATATCTTTGTATGGTATGTAGCTGACACCTTCCAGACCATCGTTACCACTTGGGCCAGTGATTAACACTGATGCTATAGCAATTGCTCCGCCACCAATAGCAGCAGCAACGGCTTTTCGTAATGATGGAGGCATTATTCACCTCTCGCAGCCTTGCGCTTATCTTCTTTAATCTTGAAATAAAGGTTTGTCAGGTACGTCAGCAGGCCAAATACCAAGCTACCCAGCACACCTATTGCTGCCCACTGTGAGGGCGTGACTTTATCGAGCAGCTGTAAAAACCAGTAGCCAGCACTGCCTGCGGAGGTGCCGTAGGCAATGCCCGTTGTTAACTTATCCATGGATTTCATAGCCTCACCTCCGCAAATAACGGATGGTGTACACGGTTCGGAACGAAGAGGAAAGGTATAGAAGTTACATTAGCGTAAGGCTTGAACATCTATTCAAAAAGAAAAACGCCGCGATTATTCTGGCGTAGCTGAAAGCATCATACAATTATCAAATACGAAAATTACAAAATCATTAAAACGCATCACGTTACATCATGTCTTTTTCTAAAAAAAATCTTGATGAATATTGATGGGGAGGAACACCAAAATACCTTCTGAAAACACTTACAAAATATGACGTGTTTTCATAACTGCATATCTCAGCAACTTTTCCAACAGAATATAAATTGTAGCTTAATAACCTTTCCGCCATCACCATTCGCTCTTCAAGAATTAACTTACTAAATGATAAGCCTTCGTGCTTTAATTTTCTTTTTAACAGACTTTCACTCAGATACAGTCTTGAAGATATATCACAAAGTCTCCATGCTGCAGATATATCCGTGTGAATAATAGCCTTAACTTTACTTCCTAAACTATTAAGACATCCAAATAAAAAACTTTGCACTATTTTCTCTGAAGATAAGATAGCAAGACATGCAAGTGATATTTGATTTCTAACAAAATCCACAGTTCTGCCATCACAATTCAAGCATGCAATCAAGTTCTTTAACAATGAAAAATCTTCACATTCCACCATCAAGTATGCCGGATAAAACCTTCTTACAGAAAAAGGTGAGAGTGTGTTGCTTTTAAAGAAATCATTAACTGTTTTTTCTTCAACATCTACGATCATTACATGATCTATATTTGATGAAAAAAAATCTTTTAAATTGTAATCAATGAGAACAGCACTTCCTTTTTTAAACAAAATATCTTCTTTACCAATTCGGACATCAAACGAGTTCAACACCAAAATGATAGAACATATGTATAGCATATTATCCACCTGATATCATTGGGGTTACACCAGGTAAGTATAGGTGGAAAATCAATATTCGCCAGTTCAACAATAAGGAAAATTTCATTGCATCACAAGTATAAAATTATGTATTTAACTCACAAAGACAAATTATTAAACCAATCTGTTATATTATATATAGCTGCGTGGAATCATAATATTATATATTTTGACTGGCATGTTTACTAACTTTAAGTTGCATCTCAATTGTTTCTTCAGCGTAAACAGAGTTTTTATACAAACTGACACTCTGGGTATCATAGTGTAGTTTTTACGATTGTAAATATCCTGCATGCAGGAACTCATCCTTTTGGATGATATCGCATACAATTAATTTACCATCAGTCTTAGAGCCAGTTCGTCCGGATAGGGATCGAAGTAATTCTGTGTAAGCAAGTAATCATTAGGATACTCACCCAGATAATGCTTCAGCAGAGTCAACGGCGCAAGAAGAGGTAATGTGCCAGAACGATAGTTAAGTATAACCTCGCTCAACTCTTTACGCTGGCGTGTACTTAAGTAGTTACTAAAATACCCCTGTATATGCATCAGCACATTCGTGTGATTTTTACGTGATGCAGGTTTTCTGAGAATCGCCATCAGCTTATCACGATACACCTCAAAGTATGATTCAAGGTCCGCCCACTCGTGTATTGCAGCCACAAATGGTCCCATATCTTTATAGCCTGCCTGACTATGCGCCAACAACTGAAGCTTATAACGACTATGAAAAGCTAATAACTCTCTTCTTGATAATTTCTCCTTGTAAAGGTGATTGAGCTCATGCAAAGCAAAAACTCTTTCAACAAAATTCTCACGAAGCACTGGATCATGTAATCGCCCATCCTCTTCAACCGGTAGCCAGGAAAACTTTTCCATCAAAGTGCTCGTAAATAGTCCCACTCCATCTTTACGACCTCGATTACCATTTTCATCATAGACACGCACGCGCTCCATGCCACAGCTGGGAGATTTAGCACAAACCACAAACCCCGATACATCCTTTAATTTGTCCATATAAGAACGACTAAACTCTGTCATTCTCTCTGTCACATCCTCATTCTGGTCGTGGCTGAAACACATCCGTATATTTCCTTGCGTCGAGCGCACAAGACGTAGAGCAGGACGCGGAACTGGCAGCCCTATAGCCATTTCCGGACATACTGGTCTGAATGTTACCCATTCCACTAATTTGTCCATTAAAAAGTCAGCTCTTTTGTGACCACCATCAAAACGAACAGCAGAACCGGCCAAACAACCGCTGATTCCAATCACAGGTTTTTTTATCATATTCTCCCCCTTGACTAATTCATTAACACATAAACTGTGTAGTGCACGGAATAAATTGCCTTTCTGGCGTCATCACTGACAATTTTTCTGTTATGGACTATTCCTAATATAGTATGAAAGTTCTTTAAGTGATCGGTCGTAATCATCTATCTTTCATACTTACTCTCAACTATCAAAAGTACAGGATTTATTATGAAGTTATGGCCTGTGTTGACTGGCATTGCACTCTCTTTCACTCTTATAGCATGTAAGGCCCCGACACCACCTAAAGGTGTGCAGCCGATTACAAATTTTGACGCCAACCGCTACCTCGGAAAATGGTATGAAATAGCTCGCCTCGAGAACCGGTTCGAACGTGGTCTGGAACAGGTCAGCGCTACTTATGGAAAACGGAACGACGGAGGGATTCGTGTACTTAACCGTGGATACGATCCAACGAAAAATAAATGGAGCGAGAGCGAAGGTAAAGCATACTTTACTGGAGATACTAAAACTGCAGCATTGAAGGTTTCGTTTTTTGGCCCCTTCTATGGTGGCTATAATGTAATCAAACTGGATGATGAGTATAAGTATGCTCTTGTCAGTGGTCCGAACAGAGAATACCTATGGATTCTGGCAAGGACCCCAACTATTCCAGATAAAGTAAAAGCAGACTATGTGCGAACCGCTCAAAAGTTGGGATTCAATGTCAATGAATTATTATGGGTTAAACAATAAAATCCCTACCCGAAATAATACTTATTAGAAAAAAACCAGCCTTTGGGGAGGCTGGCTAAATCAGGAAACAAGCTGTTATATGATAATAACTACGTTGCGATTCCAACATTTAAAATGTTAGACTAATGACAATCAGACAGCAACTTTTCCTTTAATTATTTCGAACAATCAGCATCCATCTCCAATCGGAGATCCAACACCATCAGCATACCCTCCACTACGCCCTCAGCTTTCTGAAGCATCCTGCCAACCCAACAATCAGATCGCCCATGCTTACGTGCAAGCGCCATAAAAGTCATGCCGCCGACATAATAGTCCACCAATAAATCATGCAAATCGCTGTTGTTCTTTTTCAGACGGGCCATGCACCCGCAAATGATCATCGCGTCATCGTCACAACATTGTGGGCGAGATTTTACTTTTGAAGTAATTAATCCCTTAAAACCGGCGGCAATGGACGACCAGGTCACATCTTCATGATTATTAGCCGCCCACGCTCCCCAACGCTCAAGAACCATCTGAATATCACGCATCAACTTACTCCACAAAAATCAGACCAGAACGCCAATTACAAGCAAAAATCAACGAAACAGTATTAGTTGATTGTTATCTCTGACTTCATACTCCTGCTCCTGTCAGGGTTTTGGCGTAATTCTTCAGTATTCGGTAATCGGTCAAAACAGAACCGGGGAAACGATATAAGCGCAGACGCCCCCAGCGGTGGCGAAGACGTTCTGCCATATAAAACTCAAACATCATTCATTCCCCATTTCGGTGATGGTCAGTTCCAGCCTCCCACCTTTGGTAACAGGCATCTTCACAACGCGGTAATCAACGACCTGAGCATCATCCAGCCAGAAACCTGCTTTAGTGAGTGCGTCAAAAGCGGCTTTTTGCAGATTATCCAGGTCACGGCGACGGCGATCCGGCATGTGGCACTCAATGCGGATTTTCACAGGCATAGCCAGGCCGATATCCAGCATTGCGTTTTTAATGATTCGGGCGACGTTATCGCGGTATGCCTGCCCCTCTGCGCTGACGTGCGTGCGCCCGCGATTATGGCGGTAATAGCGATTATTGCTCGGAGGCCAGGGTAATGTGATGCTGTAGGTATTCACGCCTTAATAACCCCCTCTTTCAGCCAGATAACCTGTGTTCTCGCCATACCTTCCAGCGCGCATTCTTTTGCATATGCAGCATCGACAAAATGTGTGCGGCGGTCGATTTCGTCGTGGCAGGCAGAACATGCAATGGTGGCAATCAGGTCTGGCGGTTTGGTACCGGTGCCGCACAATCCAGTCAGCCGGATATGTGCCAGTACAGACGTTTCAGGGTTGCCATTACATACGCCAGGGATTCTTACCTGGCATTCCCGACTACGCGCTGCTTTTCTCAAATCAGCCATGATTCCTCCTTGCTGCCAGTCGCAACCATTTTTTATCAACCAGGCTGGCGGTATATCCGAGCAGTGTTGGTATTTCGGAAGGCTTCAGCTCCGGTTTACGCTTACGACGATCTGGTACTCTGTAGATGTGTCCGTTCATGACACGAATAAGCGGTGTAGCCATTACGCCTCCTGCTTGTCGCGGAGCAGCTGGAACTCGCAGCTCTGCGGAATAGTCAGGTGGCAGCCAATATTCACCGCCCAGGCTTCAACCTTACACAGGAAGACATACATCTCTCCGGTATCAAGATCGGAGGTATGGCGTAACGACTGGATAGTGGTGATATCACCGGTTACGACATCAACCAGGTCTTTGGTTTCATAACCGAGATATGTGTGTTTGAGAGCATCTTTTACCCAAGCTGGAGTAGCGAACGTTTTACCCCTGCTGATGAGGTATTCACTGATTTCGCTGTACCACATGTGGCTGAGTGCATTCTGGGAAAGACTGCGTTTCTCACGCCACGGTTTAAGCACCATGCGAAAGCATTTGCCCTCCTCCAGATAAGGCTGGATCTGCCGACCGATAGCGGTGAAGTTACCGCGATGTAATTTGATGCCATCTTGTGGGAGATTCACGCTTCACCTCCGCAGAGGTCAAACGCTGGATACAATATATCGCAGGTGCATTTCTGCATCTGTGGAGGGAGAAGAGAGTTTGGATTGTGTGTGCGCATAAACGTCCCCGTTTAGCGCAGAAGTCACCGGAGTTGTTCAGGCTCCGATGACATGATTATGGCGAGTTGATTATCGCAAATCAAAGGTTTTAATTGTGCTTTATTCCTTCAAGCGTTGCCTTCATACCAACCAAAGAAATGTTTAGCTCTCCAACTTTCTCAGGGCTATATAATTCAGAATGAAGCCAATATTCTGATTTATCTAAACATCTTTTAGCCAGCTCTCGATCAAAGTCTACGACTTGGGAAGACGCTTCATACCAAAGTCTATAAAGTTTTTCTTCTTCGTTTGGGTTATTAGGCTCACCACGTTTTAATTTTTCAGTATATAAAATTGTTGAATAAATCGCAGGAGTTAATCCAGTGATTGCCCTCTGCCGCAGATCGGATTTGTTTGTTATCCACCCCAACAGACGATCTCCCATCCATGTGATAATTGTATCCATGCTTTAGCCCTTCTTAGTAAATAGTGTGTAGGGCGACTGAAGGACCGAGTTTATGCTTTTTCGCATTGCTTTCAGTTAGTACACCGGTATCGCACCGGAAACAATCCTACGGCAAATTGGTTGTCTGACCTCTCGGTTTTTCGTGCATTAACCGATACCCACTACAGTCTCGGCGAAAGCTGCACACCCCCAGGGTGTACTGGTAGCACTCGGCACAGCCTAGCACGCCACTTTCTTCTCACTATCCAGTCTAATTTTATCCCCTAGTCAGACACTCAGATGTAGTGCTCCGCAGCGGCATGCGGGGGAATACAAAAACTCGGACAAAATTGGGCCCTCCTTTTTGAATCACTCGCGGGGATGTAGTTATTAATACATGGAAAAAGATCTGTTTTCAAATCCAACATTATATGGTTTCAATACCACGGGGTGGCTATGTGTTTCTCATTGTTAATTGGAATCTACTGTAATCGATCCGAACGTAAATGCGGCAAAACTCGACTCCACTTATCATCCTGCCACGGCCGGAATTTTACATGTGCCGTTTCTCTGGCAAGGATTGCCTGTGCCTTATTGAGTATCTGGGGATATTCTTGCTCGATAGAAGTGAAGCGACCAGCTTCACGATGCTCCGCAACCTGAAGAAGAGGAGTAACGTTCTGGTAGGTAATTAACATCACATTCCCTGCTCGCCATAACCAGGCGAGTGTGCAAAGTTCGTTATCAGTGAATTGTTTTGTGATTGGGTATTGTTGAACTGCTAGAACGAGAACGCCAGCATCCATTGGCAGTCTCTATAGTAAAACCATAGCTCAGGACGCTTCGTTCAGGATAGATAATTTTATTGTACTTACCTAACTTTCTTACTATAGCACGGTTGAAAAAGTGATTATTACTCAAAAATAAACCTCACCATCAACCATATATTTGAGAGTACTTATCGCCTGCTGGGCGGATATTGTTTTCATTAAAGGATAGTGTTTAAAAACAATGCCATTCATAAAATAGATATCACAGGTTTTATTATCTGTATTGATTATGATTTTTTCGAATGTTTTATAGGCAAGTGTACGACATAGCTCTCGCCCATTTTTACTGGTTAAGTCAATAGCATGAAAATCACCAAGTGAACTCACCGCTTTACTCTTCAAAGTTTTTAATGATACAGAAGCCCTTCGTAATTCCTTATCTAATACTCTGATTTTTTCTGCTATAGCGGTAACTTCAGGCGCAACAGATAATGCAGCAATTAAATTATTAATTTTCATCTGGAGCTCAATAATTTTCAACTCTAAAGTTTCATTAGCATCTTTCTTGTTTTCAACTGGTTGGATTTTACTACAATTAAAAAGCAACTCATTAATGATATTATAATCAACCAAATCTCTCTTTATTGATGGCCTGTCACATCGATGCAGTCTTCTCATCGGACAAACATAATAGCCATGCAAACTTCCAGATACCGCATGAACAATCATGGTATTACCACAAGCCTCGCACTTCATAACTGTTCGAAGTAGATTTATCAACATAGGATTTTTGCTACTATTGCTAATACCAAAAGGTGCCAACCGAATTTCCTGTACAGCGTAAAACAAATCATCTGATATGACTCTGGGATAATAGCCAGCGATTTCACTTATTCCTTTACCTCTTGCACGATATGAAGGTACGCATATACCTATCAGAGCTTTATTCGCTAATAATTTTTCAATTACAGAAGGTCCCCATGCACTTTCTTTTCCTGAGAAATTCTTTACAGCATGATCATTTAAATACTTGGCTATTGCATTCAATGAGCGCCTTTCCATCCTGAGTTTAAAAATTAGCTCAATAGTTTTCACCCTGTCGGGGTCTGGAACAAAAGCCGTTCTTTTGTCATCTAAGGAGAGCCATCTCGGACAAGACGCCGTCATAATCGTACCTGATTCCAGTGCATCCTGCCGTTTTTTCTTCCATGATAATTTAACCCGACTTGACTTTATCTCGCTTTCTTCATTTGCCCTTTGTGCTATAAGTATGGCTTTTATTAATGAATATGGCTCATTCAAAGAGTCAATATTATAGACTGTATTGTCGCAAAGAGTTATAACATCAATACCGTGATTCAAAATCAATTTCAGACGTTCAATCGCTTCACCGACTTTTTCTCTTGAAAGTCTGTCCAGACTTTCAACTAACAATGTAGTTCCTGGCAATATATAACCATGCTCTATAGCATCTAAAAATTCCGAAAAAGCTCCTGATTGTGCATGCTTTCCTTTGAATGCACTTAATCCTAAATCTTCATATGTTATGGTATCAAGATAATAATCACTATTTACCTTTAACCATTCAGCAATAAGTCTTCTCTGTCGGTTTAATGAGTCGCCAGACATCTGACCTGGTGATGAAAATCGCATATATGCTATGGCTTTTTTCATGGTGACACCTGCTAACGTATGCTTTTATAAACCTTAGTGGTGGGATATAATTTTTGTTTAATTTTTATTTAAAAAGACAATTAAGGTCACATTATCTTGAATATACAACAATAATCGTATTGCAATTTTCTTACGCCATAATCTTGAAAGCACAAAAGAATACATAAAAAAATAAAGACATTAACAAAAAGCATAAAACGAGGCTCATATAAATATAAGAGCCTCCATATTTTAGTCGTTTAGAAACAAATTATTTTTAATGTGGTGTGCTTCGTGACAATAAATTAATAACCAACACACCGGCACAAATCAACATCATGCCTATAATGGCTGGCAGGTCCAGCCGTTGGCCGAAAAGTCCCCATGACAGTAAGCTAATCAGGACAATACCGACTCCTGACCAGATAGCATAAGCAATCCCTGTAGGAATATAAGCCAGCGTCTGAGCTAATAACCAGAATGATGCACAATAACAAATAATTGTACCAACAGATGTCCATAACCGTGTAAAACCTTCTGAAAACTTCATTAAGGTTGTACCAATGACCTCTGCAAGTATTGCACCACCAAGATAAATATAAGGGTTCATAGAATATTCTTTCCTGTTCAAACTGGAGAGAATTGTACTACAGTTTGAACTCAACTCACCTGTTTCATCATTGTGTACCCATTGATGTTCTTTTATATACCCTCAATACCCGTTTCATCGCGGCACTCTGGCGACACTCCTTAAAAATCAGATTCGTGCTCACCTTTCCTTCCCGTTCTTCTCTGGTAGCAAACCGGTAATACACCGTTCGCCAGACCTTACCTTCGATAGCCAGAAGACCTGCCCGTGCCATTTTAGCCGCAGCCTGATTTATGCTGGTTACCGTTGCGCCTGTTACCGCGGCAACGTCCTGCGCACAGAATTTCTTATGAGTCCCCAGGTAATGAATAATTGCCTCTTTGCCCGTCATACCCTTGCTCCTTTCAGCCCAAACTTAGCTTTGATTTCTGCGATCTTCGCCAGAGCCTGTGCACGATTTAGAGGTCTACCGCCCATGACAGGAAGTTGTTTTACTGGTTCAGGTATAGCCTCACCACGGTTAATTCGTGCGGTCATACAGGACAGTTCATCGGCAGCCTTGCGCCGTAATTCCGCGTCAGTCAACGCATTGGCCCGCATGTTCTGATACAGGTTGGTAACCAGCCAGTAGTGCGCGTTTGATTTCCACGGATAAGACTCTGCATCCGGATACAGCCCGCGCTTCCGGCAATACTCGTAAACCATATCAACCAGCTCGCTGGCGTTTGGCAGCCCGGCGGTAACGGATGCTTCTTCCCGGCACCAGGCGACAAACTGCCCGGGTGATGGCAGGAATGGTCGATTCTGCCGACGGGCTACGCGCATTCCAGCGTTAACCTGTTCCATTGTGGTGATCCCGTTTTCCCGAAAAGCCAGCACCCACTGGCGGCGGATTTCGTTCAGTTCATTCTGGTCACGGTTAGCCAGGCTCGCCGGGAAAGTTGCCAGTAACTGGCTGAACACACCGTTGATGATCTGCGCTACCTGCTGTACCTGCGGCTTTTCGTCGTACTGTTCCGGCATGTTGTTGGCGATCCGACGCATCTGCTCACGGTCAAAGTTAACCATCTGTGCGGCGATGTTTTTCATAAATCCACCCCGTAAATCCAGTCAGTGTTTGTCAGGTCGAGTTTTGGTTTGCTGGCTATCATGCCTGCCTGTTGCTTGTTACGGTTGATTTCGAGTTGGGTCCACTTGTCGCGGAGTTTGGCCGGACTTAGCACGTTACCGGACCAGAAGTTGTCCTGGCATGCCCAGCGGAAAAGCACGCACATGTCGCGGTGGTTACGTCCGTCACGTTCACGCATCAGGCGGATATCGTTAGCCCACCCTGCAAAATTCGGTTTTCTGGCTGATGGTGCGATGGTCTTCACCATGTCAAACATCCACTCTGCGGCGGTCAGGTCTTCTGCTGTCCCCCACTTGCTGCCGCTCTGAATTGCAGCATCTGGTTTCACCACAGGAAGATCGTTTTCTGGTTGGTCAGAGGATTCGCCAGAATTCTCGGACGAAAAAGGTTTTATATTGTCTTTTGTTAGTTTGTCTTTTGTGTTTACCTGATTCGGGTAAACGCCTTTACCTGATTTGGGTAAACTTTTCTTACCTGATTCAGGTAAATTTACCTCTTTCAGGTAAACTTTATTTTTCTTACCTGATTCGGGTAATGTTGACCATTCACTGACCACATTATTAATACCGATATTCCGCCCGCTCTGAATCAAAATCCCACGCTTTACCAGAACACTTTTTGCAGCAGAACACTTGTGCGGTAATATCCCGGTCAATCCGGACAGTTGCTCGTTGCTCACCCAATCCAGTTTTTTATTAAAGCCATATGTTTTGCGCATGACAGCCAGGAAGACCAGAAGCTGGTGCTGTGTTAATCCGGCCAGCATCACAGCTTCCAGCAACTCATTTGCAATGCGCGTATAACCATCATCGAGATCTGCCACGCGCGGCTCCTTTTGTGCCGCATCCGGCACTGGAAAATTGAATATCTCAGCAGTGTTTGCCATAATTCCTCCCGCAATGAGTGTGTTACGATTTGCACCTGAAAGTCGGTTCTGTTCCAGCAGACCGGCTTTCGCCATTTCTGAACCTGTCATATCGCCCCCAGCATGGTAGTAACCATCGCCATCAATGGACCAGCCAGATCTGGGTCCACACGAAACATCGATACAATACCTTCACTAATTTCCTTCAGTTTCTGGTGGCGTGGTGCGTTGAGAATGACAGCCTGTTTTGCCTCACTGAGTTCCTTTTCCATTTCAGCCAACCTGGCCATGAAGCTATCCTGCTCAACCAGGTAACCGCGATATTCCAGCGGTAGTACCGCCAGAATTGCCGGGGTCAGTTCACGCACGTTATTTCGGTATTTTTCAGAATCGAATTTGTTATCGAGGAAGCGGAACAGCTTCTGGCGTGCACGGCTGACATCATCAGGGAAATCGATGGTGCCGCCGCCCTGCTCCCGATACTCATTCACAATGAGTGTGGCAACGACATCCTGATTATCTACAGCCGACCAGGCGCGGACGGCATCACGGATTTTTTCGTGGCCTGGCACCTGTTTTGTTTGAGAACGATTTATCACCGCAGTCGGGCTAAATCCGCTAGTCTGTTGGTATGGAAGTGGTTGCATAATTGACTCCTTTAGTTTGAATTGACTGTTAAGTTGATTGCTTATTGTTAAAGAGCGTGAAATGGAAATTTAAGCTGCGTTCTTTTCGGTGTGTGGAAACAACTTCGGAAGATCCGGGCGAATCTGGTATGCCTTCACTACTCCACCAGTAGCCGTAACAATGCTGCCGACATGTTCAGGGGATACCTTTGCTTTGTTGTGAAGCCACTTATAGACGGCCTGCTGTGAAACTTCGCAAGCAGCGCCCAGTTTCTTTTGTGAACCAACGATATTGATCGCTGTTTTGATAGCTGGGTTCATAACAACCTCCGTGGTTAATTTGAATCAAGATTAAAACTATGGTTGTTTTTAGTCAACAACCATTTTCGTTTGATGGAATAAAACCTTGGTTGTACATTTGGACTATGAAAACAACACTCTCAGAAAGACTTAAAGAAGCCAGATTAGCGCGAGGCCTTACACAAAAGGCGCTTGGGGATTTGGTCGGGGTTAGCCAGGCTGCTATTCAGAAAATCGAAACAGGGAAAGCTAATCAAACAACTAAAATCGTGGAGATCGCGAACGCTTTGGGTGTGCGCGCAGAATGGTTATCTTCTGGCGTTGGAAATATGTCAGACAGTACAGTGCAACCAATACAATCAACTGTCAGCCATTCCAAATACTTCAAGATTGACGTTCTTGATATAGAAGTCAGTGCTGGGCCGGGAGTCATCAACCGTGAGTTTGTAGAAGTTCTACGCTCGGTTGAGTACTCGTTTGACGATGCTCGTCACATGTTCGATGGTAGGAAGGCGGAAAATATCCGCATCATTAACGTGCGTGGTGACAGCATGTCAGGAACGATCGAACCAGGTGATCTGCTGTTCGTTGATATCACAGTTAAATCTTTCGACGGTGATGGTATCTATGCGTTTCTGTACGACGACACAGCCCATGTAAAGCGCCTGCAAATGATGAAGGATAAGCTGCTGGTCATCTCTGATAACAAAAGCTACTCACCGTGGGACCCGATCGAGAAAGACGAGATGAACCGGGTGTTCATCTTCGGTAAGGTTATTGGGAGCATGCCGCAGACATATAGGAAGCATGGGTAGTACCAATTAAAAATTATCAACTGGGCATTGTGCTCATTCAGTAAAGAACTAATTCCTATCTTTGCTCTAGGTAGTAATATTAAGCCACCGCAATAATATCTTTACCTAACGGCGTAAGAATCCCGGTCACCGTGCCGGGTTTTCTTTTGCCCTCCCCTCATCACACACACCGTTAAAAAAACCACCATAACCTCGCTTCAGTTATCGCTATGCGATTCAAGTCACAAAATAAATCCATCCTAAATACAACCAGTTATATCTAAAACAACCAATAAAACAACTTTTGTTGTTGACGATAAAACAACTATAGTTTTAAATAAGTTCATCGCAACAACACAACGATACGGCAACTACCTGATTCACCGTTGCGATGACCGCTTAGATCCGCAGTTTGAATTTCAGCAGGCTTCGGGGAGTGCGAGGGGTGAAACGGACGCGTGAACGTCGGTGTGACCAGCTGAAATTAACTCAACATTTCATACCTCAGTCGCTTCAACGAGGCGGCTTAGTTATGACAACCGGCGGCCATCCACCGCCTGAATATGCGCAGAAGTCTCTATATGTTCAGCAGCCCAGCTTACGGGCGGAGTTTTTATGGTTCATCAACATTACGGAACACAGACCGTTAATCGCGGCGCGGTCATGCCAGGAATGCTGGTCAAACACAAAGATGGTACCTGGACTGCATCAGCTAATTTACGCGGACGGCTTTATCTGCATCGCGGCATCGAGCGCACTTATACCAGTGATTTGCTCGTGGAAGTTTTTCTCGACGGACGCGGTAACGGCCTGAATCACTAACCCCCCTTTCCTGTTTTCCTAATCAGCCTGGCATTTCGCGGGCGATATTTTCACAGCCATTTTCAGGAGTTCAGCCATGAACGCTTATTACATTCAGGATCGTCTTGAGGCTCAGAGCTGGGCGCGTCACTACCAGCAGCTCGCCCGTGAAGAGAAAGAGGCAGAACTGGCAGACGACATGGAAAAAGGTCTGCCCCAGCACCTGTTTGAATCACTCTGCATCGATCATTTACAACGCCACGGGGCCAGCAAAAAAGCCATTACCCGTGCGTTTGATGACGATGTTGAGTTTCAGGAGCGCATGGCAGAACACATCCGGTACATGGTTGAAACCATTGCTCACCACCAGGTTGATATTGATTCAGAGGTATAAAACGGATGAGTACAGCACTCGCAACGCTGGCTGGGAAGCTGGCTGAACGCGTCGGCATGGATTCTGTCGACCCACAGGAACTGATCACCACTCTTCGCCAGACGGCATTTAAAGGTGATGCCAGCGATGCGCAGTTCATCGCATTGCTGATCGTCGCCAACCAGTACGGCCTTAATCCGTGGACGAAAGAAATTTACGCCTTCCCTGACAAGCAGAACGGCATCGTTCCGGTGGTGGGCGTTGATGGCTGGCCCCGTATCATCAATGAAAACCAGCAGTTTGATGGCATGGACTTTGAGCAGGACAATGAATCCTGCACATGCCGGATTTACCGCAAGGACCGCAATCATCCGATCTGCGTTACCGAGTGGATGGATGAATGCCGCCGCGAACCATTCAAAACCCGCGAAGGCAGAGAAATCACGGGGCCGTGGCAGTCGCATCCCAAACGGATGTTACGGCATAAAGCCATGATTCAGTGTGCCCGTCTCGCCTTCGGATTTGCTGGTATCTATGACAAGGATGAAGCCGAGCGCATTGTCGAAAATACCGCATACACTGCAGAACGTCAGCCGGAACGCGACATCACTCCGGTTAACGATGAAACCATGCAGGAGATTAACACTCTGCTGATCGCCCTGGATAAAACATGGAATGACGACTTATTGCCGCTCTGTTCCCAGATATTTCGCCGCGACATTCGCGCATCGTCAGAACTGACACAGGCCGAAGCAGTGAAAGCTCTTGGTTTCCTGAAACAGAAAGCCACTGAGCAGAAGGTGGCAGCATGACACCGGACATTATCCTGCAGCGTACCGGGATCGACGTGAGAGCTGTCGAACAGGGGGATGATGCATGGCACAAATTACGGCTCGGCGTCATCACCGCTTCAGAAGTTCACAACGTGATAGCCAAGCCCCGCTCAGGAAAGAAGTGGCCTGACATGAAAATGTCCTACTTCCACACCCTGCTGGCTGAGGTTTGCACCGGTGTGGCTCCGGAAGTTAATGCTAAGGCGCTGGCATGGGGAAAACAGTACGAGAACGACGCCAGAACTCTGTTTGAATTCACTTCCGGCGTGAATGTTACTGAATCCCCGATCATCTATCGCGACGAAAGTATGCGCACCGCCTGCTCTCCCGATGGTTTATGCAGTGACGGCAATGGCCTTGAGCTGAAATGCCCGTTTACCTCCCGGGATTTCATGAAGTTCCGGCTCGGTGGTTTCGAGGCCATAAAGTCGGCTTACATGGCCCAGGTGCAGTACAGCATGTGGGTGACACGAAAAGATGCCTGGTACTTTGCCAACTATGACCCGCGTATGAAGCGTGAAGGACTGCATTATGTCGTGGTTGAGCGGGATGAAAAGTACATGGCGAGTTTTGACGAGATGGTGCCGGAGTTCATCGAAAAAATGGACGAGGCACTGGCTGAAATTGGTTTTGTATTTGGGGAGCAATGGCGATGACGCATCCTCACGATAATATCCGGGTAGGCGCGATCACTTTCGTCTACTCCGTTACAAAGCGAGGCTGGGTATTTCCCGGCCTTTCTGTTATCAGAAATCCACTGAAAGCACAGCGGCTGGCTGAGAAGATAAATAATAAACGGGAGGCGGTATGCACAAAGCATCTCCTGTTGAGTTAAGAACGAGTATTGAGATGGCACATAGCCTTGCTCAAATTGGAGTCAGGTTTGTGCCAATACCAGTAGAAACAGACGAAGAATTTCATACGTTAGCCACATCCCTTTCACAAAAGCTGGAAATGATGGTGGCGAAAGCAGAAGCAGATGAGAGAGACCAGGTATGACAACCACTGAATGCATTTTTCTGGCAGCGGGCTTCATATTCTGTGTGCTTATGCTTGCCGACATGGGGCTTGTTTAATGACACCTCAGCAAGAAAACGCCCTTCGCAGCATTGCCCGTCAGGCTAATTCTGAAATCAAAAAAAGCCAGACAGCAGTTTCCGGATAAAAACGTCGATGACATTTGCCGTAGCGTACTGAAGAAGCACCGCGAAACGGTAACGCTGATGGGATTCACACCAACTCATTTAAGCCTGGCGATCGGCATGTTAAACGGCGTCTTTAAGGAACGATGAACATGAAAAGCAAAATTATCAGGGAGCTACAGGCTCCTTTTTTATTGTTCGCATTCACCCTCAAGCGTATTAACCAACAGTTCAGGGATTAATGAAAGATGGCAGACATCATTGATTCAGCATCAGAAATCGAAGAATTACAGCGCAATACAGCAATAAAAATGCGTCGTCAGAACTACCAGACTGTATCCGCAACTCATTGTTGTGAGTGTGGCGATCCGATAGCTGAGCGAAGACGCCTGGCTGTTCAGGGTTGTCGGACTTGTGCAAGTTGCCAGGAGGAGATCGAACTTAAGAACAAACAATGGGGACTGTGATGGCCTCAAAGCAGCAAATTTCAACATCGTCCAACTGAGGTGTAAAAATGTTCAGAATCATTTTTCCTAACACCTGGTACGTCGACCACCACGGCACTCCCTGCAAAATCCTGCGTTCTACCCACAACAAAGTTCACTACATCCGAAAAGGCAGAACATGTATCGCCAGCATGTTCCGCTTTAATCATGACTTTGAACCTGTGAATAAAGCTGATGCAGATCGGATAGCAGAAGAGATCGAAACGGCAGAACACATTAAGAAGTTACGTGACATGCGTTCAAAAAGCAGAGGTAACCATGGAATCATACAGCCTCACACTCGATGAGGCCTGTCAGTTTCTTAAGATATCCAGACCAACCGCCACCAACTGGATACGAACAGGCCGCCTACAGGCAACACGTAAAGATCCAACCAAGCCAAAATCTCCTTACCTCACAACACGGCAAGCCTGCATTGCGGCGCTTCAGTCTCCGCTGCATACTGTCCAGGTGAGCGCGGGTGATGGCATAACAGAGGAAAGAAAATGTCACTCTTCCGCAGAAATGAAATATGGTATGCCTCGTATTCGCTCCCGGGCGGGAAACGAATTAAGGAATCTCTTGGCACAAAGGACAAGCGGCAAGCTCAGGAGTTGCACGACAAGCGAAAAGCAGAACTCTGGCGAGTAGAAAAGCTAGGGGATTTACCTGATGTCACTTTTGAAGAGGCCTGCCTAAGATGGCTTGAGGAAAAAGCTGATAAAAAATCTCTCGATTCAGATAAAAGCCGGATTGAGTTCTGGCTTGAACATTTTGAGGGTATAAGGCTTAAAGATATCTCGGAGGCAAAGATTTACTCTGCTGTAAGCAGAATGCATAACAGAAAGACGAAAGAAATATGGAAACAGAAAGTTCAGGCCGCCATCAGGAAAGGTAAAGAACTGCCTGTTTATGAACCAAAGCCAGTATCAACTCAGACAAAGGCAAAGCATCTTGCCATGATAAAGGCCATTCTCCGTGCTGCAGAACGCGACTGGAAGTGGCTGGAAAAAGCGCCTGTCATCAAGATACCAGCGGTCAGAAACAAGCGAGTCAGATGGCTGGAAAAGGAGGAAGCAAAACGCCTTATTGATGAGTGCCCCGAACCACTGAAATCTGTCGTCAAGTTTGCGCTGGCAACTGGTCTGAGAAAGTCGAACATCATAAATCTGGAATGGCAACAAATCGACATGCAGCGACGAGTTGCCTGGGTGAATCCAGAAGAGAGCAAATCAAACCGCGCCATTGGTGTGGCGCTGAACGATACCGCCTGTAAAGTGTTGCGTGATCAAATAGGCAAGCATCACAAATGGGTGTTTGTACATACCAAGGCGGCTAAGCGAGCAGATGGAACATCAACGCCTGCGGTCAGGAAGATGCGCATCGACAGCAAGACATCATGGCTATCAGCTTGTCGTCGTGCAGGAATTGAAGATTTCCGTTTCCATGACCTCAGACACACCTGGGCAAGCTGGCTGATTCAGTCAGGCGTCCCATTATCAGTGCTTCAGGAAATGGGCGGATGGGAGTCCATAGAAATGGTTCGTAGGTATGCTCACCTTGCGCCTAATCATTTGACAGAGCATGCGAGGAAAATAGACGACATTTTTGGTGATAATGTCCCAAATATGTCCCACTCTGGAATTATGGAGGATATAAAGAAGGCGTAACTGATTGAATTGTAATGGCGCGCCCTGCAGGATTCGAACCTGCGGCCCACGACTTAGAAGGTCGTTGCTCTATCCAACTGAGCTAAGGGCGCGTTGATACCGCAATGCGGTGTAATCGCGTGAATTATACGGTCAACCCTTGCTGAGTCAATGGCTTTTGATCTGGTTGCTGAACAAGTGAACGACCGCGTCTGATTTTCTGATTTATTTCGTTATAGCGGCAAACAAACGCACACCGCTGCGCGTCTGAATCAGGAAAACCCGTATTTTCATGTATCAAGTACAATTTACCGCCCTAACGGAAAATTGTCCGATCCAATGAGACTGGTAACTATGAAACCAACGTCGGTGATCATTATGGATACTCATCCTATCATCAGAATGTCTATTGAAGTTCTGTTGCAAAAAAACAGTGAATTGCAGATTGTCCTGAAAACGGATGATTACCGCATAACCATCGATTATCTCCGAACCCGTCCTGTTGATTTAATCATTATGGATATAGACTTGCCCGGTACAGACGGTTTTACCTTCCTAAAAAGGATCAAACAAATTCAGAGTACAGTGAAAGTATTATTTTTATCATCGAAATCAGAATGCTTTTATGCTGGCAGAGCGATACAAGCTGGTGCTAACGGTTTTGTCAGTAAATGCAATGATCAGAATGATATTTTTCATGCCGTTCAGATGATTCTCTCCGGATACACTTTTTTTCCCAGCGAAACGCTCAACTATATAAAAAGCAATAAATGTAGTACGAATAGTTCAACGGTCACTGTGCTATCTAATCGTGAAGTAACCATATTACGTTATCTGGTTAGCGGATTATCTAATAAAGAAATTGCCGATAAGTTATTACTTAGCAATAAAACAGTTAGTGCACATAAATCTAATATTTATGGCAAGCTAGGTTTGCATTCAATTGTAGAGCTTATCGACTACGCCAAATTATATGAATTAATATAATATTAATTATAATTGATCATAAATATCGCATCCGCTTTCGCCACACCAGGCTGAACACCGCTGGCTAACGCTCGATAATTGGCAAAAAAGTTTAGTGTGACATTGCCATTTGCATCAACTTCCTCAGTCGAGCTCGCCTCCCCCAGTGCGAGCCGGGAGCGATCGCTATTACGTAATTCGATGGCGACGGTTTGTGCCATTGCGGGATCATCCAGAGCCAGCAGGTTGGCATCAGATGCCGGCGTTCCCGTAAATAAAATCGCAACTGAACCCGGAGGACATCCCTCCAGCCGCAGGCTAAAAGGGACGAGTGCCGTGGTATCGCCAGCGCTCAGTAATTGTGTCGTAGGCCATCTGCCTAAATCTACCGTCTTATCCTTATCCGCTGTGTTTACGGTACAGGAGAAATCAACAACGTTACCGTGCAAATTGATATTAATCGTTCCTAAAGGGTCAACTGCCCATCCACTGGAACTCCACAGTAGCCCGCAGAAACAGCTAAAGAGTACTCTTCTCATTCTCCGTACCTCATTGATAATCGACGCGTAAATACCCCAGCGCGCTAAACGGCCCTTCGGTCGGTTTTTGACCGGTAATACTGATAGGCCAGGCGCGAAGTGTGACATTGGCTGCCGCAGCTGCATCCAGACGGAAAGGAATAACGCTATTGAGATCGTTAGGCGTGATCGGCGTATCGTTCTGATCGGCCACAATAAAACCTAAATCCTGATTGTCCGACACCATCGCCTGACCAGAAACGGCACTGGCTTCCAGACGCATTGTTAAATAAGCCTGCGCAGCAACATTCGTACATTTGATCGCAATGCTCTTGGTTTGCGGCATGACACCAGCTGGTCGATTCCCCGGCCCTGCCGCACTAAATAACGATGCGCCGATATCACCAAAATCAAATTCAACAATTTGCCCGGCATTTAATTCGCAGTTTTGCGGTACTTCAACCCGGCCACCAAAACTAATGGTATAAACAGGTGTAACCAACGGATCGTTAGGCGTTGATGTCACATACACGGTAAACATCACCTGTCTGGGGATCTCCACCATGTTAATAAAGGGACGAATAACCTTTAAACGAAATATCAAACGAGAATCCATCACCCCGAACGGAAGGTTTTGCGAAACGTTAGGATCTGTTCCCATACGAATATAATTTTGCGGAGGGAATTGAATATCCATCACGCTATCAACCAGACTCATCGCACCTAATAGATAATCATTTAATTGCATATATTTATAATTATCGATAGTTTCCTGAACAATAAAGTTGGTGACATAACTACGGTATGTATAATTCACCAGCGTGCCGGGTGGACAAATTGCTGATACACCTACCCAGCCGGATTTTTCCGGTAAAACAACAATCTGCCCTGGCTGGTTATTGGTGCTATTAAAGACATTTGAGAGATCATAGTGTTCATCTTCTGCTACGCCAGTACTATTTGCACAAACAGTAGCCCAGGATATGTTTGTTAACCACAAACATGCCATCGCCAATAATAATCTGCAGATTATCTTCATTGATAATTTCCTTTATGAGCCAGGATGTGTGCAAACTGCCGAAATAACAGTGACGGCTTGCTGTAAGCTTTGCTTCGGCAATACATAGTGCGCTATGCAGCGTGAGTTCGCGCCGTCTCCCCACTGAACCAGTAATTCACCAGACAATGGCGCACCGCTTAAATAAACTTGCCCGTCATCACCCACCATACTGGTTATTCCGGTACTGTTTTCCCGTACCAGTGATCCAAACGGCACCGGTTTTCCGCCCTGGGTAACGGTAATGAGCGCCCGCACGCCTATGCGGGTATCAAAATTGGCACGAACCAACGCGCCTTGCGTCGGCACAACGCTGCTAATATTTTTTTCAACATCGATGGAATTCCCCATCGTATTGGTATCAAGCGCGATACGGTTATACCGATAAACCGTGGCATACGGCATCACCGCATAGCCGCGCCAGTCGGTTAAAATTCCAGTTTGATTTTCAATGCGTACACCGCCTGCGCCTGGCGCTTTAATCAAAACATTGGTATCCCCTAAAGGCTGGCTCAGCGTTATACCATTTTCATGCCCGACCACACCGCCAGACAGCTGCCAGTTAACGTCATGTTGATCGCGGTCGTAGTTATACCCGACCCCCAGCGTACCGTAAGCGGCCTGCCAGTTTGCCGTGGCGCTGCCCGTATACCCATTATTCGAGGTATCGCCCTGGCTTACGTGATAACTCAGGTTGTGGCCTTCCAGTAAGGTCCCACCAACGCCTGCCAGCCAGCTATTTTGCCCGTTGCTGTTACGGTTGGCGTTAAAGGAGGCATAAGCGCGGTCGAGCGCATTTTCCCGGGTGTAGCGACGTTTGGTCAGAACATTGAAAGGCACTGAAACATTAAGTCCGACAATACGTTCGTTATCGGGGATCCCTACAGATTCATTCCACGAAAATGAGAGTGAATAACTGATGCCAACCCAGCTGCTGGTATACCCCACCTGATACCAGGTATCTGAATCCGAAGTATTCCAGTATTTTTGATGGGTACCAGAAATATAAAGCGAGCCAAAGTCATTAAGTGATTGTGAAATATTTAACTGCAAACGGTCTTTACGACTAAAGCGTAAATTGTGGTAATTCACGATTATCGGTTCATCGCGATGCTCACCGTCATAATCGTAATCATATTCGTACCCCTCCATTCGACGATACGCAACATCATCAAGAGTATAAAAACCTTGTGTCGAATAGCGGTAACCCATTAACTGAAAATTGGTGCCGAAAGTGTTCATTGATTTCGCATAGAGGAAGCGAATGGAATCCCCCTCATGACGACTGTCGTCGGCTAACTGACTGCGCGCATGCGTTACATCCAGCGACACTGCGCCCCAGTTCCCGAGGTTGCGCCCCAGCCCTAACAAAAAGGCGGTGTAATTTGCAGATAATTGCGTCCCGCCGTAGGCAGTAAATTCCTGTGGTAAACCGCCGAGTGCCGTGCCCTGAAAAAAGAAAGGCGACGATTGCTGACTATTACCGCTACGAAAATCGCCCGCCGTCAGGTCAAATTTGAAACGCCCTTCGCGTTGTAAAATTGGCACTGTTGAATACGGAATCGTGTAATTCTGCTGATTACCATCACGCTCGTCGATGGTGACGTCCAGATCGCCATTTGAAGATGTCGGGTGCAAATCTGTAATTTCAAAAGCGCCGGGGGAAACATAGCTTTGATAGATAATAAAACCATTTTGCCGAATCGTTAGCTGGGCCGCCGTACGGGCAATCCCACGTACCGTTGGAGCAAATCCCTGCTGGCTATCAGGATACATATTATCGGAAGAATAAAGCCGTACACCTCGAAATCCAACGCCATCGAAAATATCACTCCCTGTATTACCGTCTCCCATTACCAGTTCACTTTTCAGCGGAATAATGGCGCGCTGTACCCAGGTGCCAATATTATTCCACTGTTCTGAATGATATCCATTTCCGCGAAAATAATTCCAGGAACCATTGTTGCGTAAACGCCACGGGCCAATATTAATCCCGCTGAGTTCACTAAAAAAATAGCTATCGTTACCATTACCTCTGTTACCGGTGAAATTATAATTCAGGAGTAAAGCAGGAATACCTTCATCCCACTCTTCAGGCGGAATATAACCGTGAGCGCTACTCAACAACGCTATCTGAGGAATAGTGATGTTCAGGCGCATCGCTGCAAAATCAAAGTTAATTGTGGCATCAGGTACAGCTTTCAGTAAATTGATGCATTTATTATTTTGCTGCTGGGCTAACTCGGGGAATGCACTGCTATTAAGGCCAATTCGTTCAAGGAGTGCCTGGTTAAAACAAGGCATTAACCCACCTGATTTATCACCTGTATTTACTGTCGTCGATTCAAATACGATATCCTGTGAACCAATGAACTCATCATTACGCCAGAGATCCACCCGATACACGCCCGCAGGTTGATGATTACCTCTCTCAAAGTGCGATAAATCAGCAACGGATGTGCCATTCTCTAATAAAAATGCCGGGTTGAAATAACTTTCCGCATAGCTTAAAAAGGAGGGTAAAATGGCAAGAGATGAATAACAAATTCCGGCCAGACACCAGGTATACCTCTGCGGAATATCCGTAGTAGTGGGTATTTTCATAATTAGCTCTGATATTGTCAGATGATTCGGTTAGTTTAAGTTCACTTCTCTGACCGGGGTTACTGAACCATAATCATTAACGGTCTGAAATTTCAGCTTTCCCTGCACTCCTGAGGGTAAGGGAATTTGTGAATTAACTCTGGGTGCAGCCATAGCATTCCCCAGTTTTTGGCTGCCCACTTGCAAGTTAACCAGGGTGACATAAAAAGGTGATGGATTATGAACATTGATATAGTTACCGGATCGCGAAAACTTGAGTGTGTCCGGCGCTTCTGCGGGTAATTCTTGTAATTGAATTGGACGGAGAAATAATTTCATGCGTGATAAAATCGCCAGTTGCAAAACATTCCTGCCGTTCAATGCATTTTTATCTACCGAAGGGATCGTCTTAACATTCATCCAGAACAGAGACTCACGATCTGCCGCCAGCGGTGGACCGGTGTAAATAATACGCAAAGTATTTTCGCTTTTGGGTTCACTAACAAACAGTGGCGGTGTAATGATGAATGACTTTTCTTTTACACCGCTGCTGTTTTCAATCCACGAATTGACCAGAAAGCGCTCATTGGTATGGCTATTTCTAATCCATACCGCAGTCTGTTTAGCATCAGCGGGATAAATAATACGCGTGGCACCTAATGCGATCCCTCCGGCAGCATGGGCGCTGACCGAAATGATTAAATAAAATATAATGAGCATCAATAACTTTATTTTAGTCATCATAGTTAATACGCCTTGTGTATTCCTGACGGCAAAAATAAGGAGTATAAAGAAATGATTGCTTTGGTTTCTTACAACACATCATTCCCTTTTCATTTAATAAAGCGGCATGATACAAAGTGAGCGTGATTTCGATTTACATTGCCACCATACCGCTTCAGACAACCGGTACATTACTTTGTTATAAGACGTGATATATAATTCAAAACAACGTGGTTTTGATTATTCGTATCTCATAATAAAAGTCGCGTCAGCATTTGCTTGCCCTGCTGATGCACTTGTACCGGTACCTTTATAACGTGCAGAAAAATGAAGAACGTTGGTCCCGGGGATCAAGTTCTGGTTGGTTGAGAAGCTATTCCCATCAGGTTTGAGAATTGCGGATGTATTATCAAGTATTTCAATACCGACACCCGTTGCTGTTGTTGTATTAGTACTGGATGCAATGGCCAATAAATTATCATTGATTGCATCCGCCTGACCAGAAAATGCAACGGCAGCATTAGCGGCAACGACAGGATCGCAGTCGTTCAACTGTATAGTGAATGGAATTAATGCAGAGGTATTACCAACAGCATTGAAAATATCGGTACGATATTGACCGAGTGTGACAACCTGGTCTGCCGAGTCAGTATTCACTGAACAGGCAGCATTCACCAGTTCGCCTTCAAAGTGAATTGTACCGCCATCTACAACGGCAGCATAACTACCCGTAGCGGCGAATAGTGCGGCGGCCAGCGCAGACGAAATAAATCTTAATTTCATATATATTCCTTCAATCTCATTTATCGACTCCACATCCGTATATAACCGATTACTTTATTTAAGACACTGATAGTAGTAAAATTCCTTTTTATCCTCTAAGAATGTCTTAATTGAAAATATGCACTCTATTCTAAAAAATAGAGAGCCCCGTTAGATGAATATTTCCGCGCAAAATATATTCAACACAAATATAGACCTGAAGCGGTAAATTACCAGGCTGAAAATTCTTTTTATATTGTCAGGTATTTCTTAAATTATCTTAATCCTTAGACAAGGAAATAAATCAGTTCCAGATTTACAACGTCATCATGGACGAAAAATGAAGCTTTCAATCTCAGCGACGGTGCGCCTCACCTTCGCAAGAGGTCGCTTCACGCGATAAATCTGAAACGAAACCTGACAGCGCGCCCCGCTTCTGACAAAATAGGCGCATCCCCTTCGACCTACGTAACAGATGGAATCCTCTCTCTGATGGCAGCAAAGATTATTGACGGTAAAACGATTGCGCAGCAGGTGCGCTCTGAAGTTGCTCAAAAAGTTCAGGCGCGTATTGCAGCCGGACTGCGGGCACCAGGACTGGCCGTTGTGCTGGTGGGTAGTAACCCTGCATCGCAAATTTATGTCGCAAGCAAACGCAAGGCTTGTGAAGAAGTCGGGTTCGTCTCCCGCTCTTATGACCTCCCGGAAACCACCAGCGAAGCGGAGCTGTTGGAGCTTATCGATGCGCTGAATGCCGACAACACCATCGATGGCATTCTGGTTCAACTGCCGTTACCGGCGGGTATTGATAACGTCAAAGTGCTGGAACGTATTCATCCGGACAAAGACGTAGACGGTTTCCATCCTTATAACGTCGGTCGCCTGTGCCAGCGCGCGCCGCGTCTGCGTCCCTGCACCCCGCGCGGTATTGTCACGCTGCTTGAGCGTTACAATATTGATACCTTCGGCCTCAACGCCGTGGTGATTGGCGCATCGAATATCGTTGGCCGCCCGATGAGCATGGAACTGCTACTGGCAGGTTGCACCACCACCGTGACTCACCGTTTCACTAAAAATCTGCGTCACCACGTAGAAAATGCCGATCTACTGATCGTTGCCGTCGGCAAGCCGGGCTTTATTCCTGGTGACTGGATCAAAGAAGGCGCAATTGTGATTGATGTCGGCATCAACCGTCTGGAAAATGGCAAAGTTGTGGGCGACGTCGTGTTTGAAGACGCGGCTAAACGCGCCTCATACATTACGCCTGTTCCCGGCGGCGTTGGCCCGATGACGGTTGCCACGCTGATTGAAAACACGCTACAGGCGTGCGTTGAATATCATGATCCACAGGGTGAGTAACATGGCGACATTTTCTTTAGGTAAACATCCGCACGTTGAGCTGTGCGACTTGCTGAAACTGGAAGGCTGGAGCGAAAGCGGCGCGCAGGCGAAAATCGCGATTGCCGAAGGCCAGGTGAAAGTCGACGGTGCGGTTGAAACGCGCAAACGCTGCAAAATTGTCGCCGGGCAGACAGTAAGTTTTGCAGGTCACAGCGTACAGGTTGTTGCCTGATCCCTTTCCCGGCCTGTATCAACAGGCCGGTTCTCTTTTCAGACTGTTGCCCCCTACGCCTCGTTCATCCATGCTGATAGCATCGATATTTTGCCGAAGCGATCATCATGCCAACCGTTATTACGCACGCCGCCGTTCCCCTTTGCATTGGTTTAGGGTTGGGTTCAAAAGTCATCCCTCCGCGCCTGTTATTTGCCGGAATCGTCCTGGCGATGCTGCCCGATGCCGACGTATTGTCATTTAAATTTGGCGTTGCTTACGGCAATGTTTTTGGTCATCGCGGGTTTACCCATTCGTTGGTGTTTGCGTTTGTTGTCCCGCTGTTATGTGTGCTGATTGGACGTCGATGGTTCAGGGCTGGGCTGATTCGCTGCTGGCTGTTTTTAACCGTCTCGTTGCTATCGCACAGCTTGCTGGATTCGGTAACCACTGGCGGTAAAGGGGTTGGCTGGCTGTGGCCGTGGTCAGATGAACGCTTTTTCGCTCCCTGGCAGGTGATTAAAGTCGCGCCGTTTGCATTGTCTCGTTACACCACGCCGTACGGGCATCAGGTGATTATTTCTGAATTAATGTGGGTGTGGTTGCCGGGGATGCTACTGATGGGAATGTTGTGGTGGCGCAGGCGATAACCGGATGCGAAAACTCGCATCCGGCAATAGCGCAATTACTTACGACGCCAGGTGGTCCCTTGCGGGCCATCTTCCAGCACGATCCCCATCTCGTTAAGACGATCACGCGCCGCATCTGCCGCCGCCCAGTCTTTCGCTTTACGGGCATCCAGACGCTGTTGAATTAACGCTTCAATCTCAGCCACTTCGCTGTCGTCTGCCTGCGCGCCGCTTTGCAGGAACGCTTCTGGTTCTTGCTCCAGCAGGCCCAATACGGCGGAAAGTTTACGCAGGTGAGATGCCATTGCATTCGCCGCTGCCATATCTTCTGCTTTCAGACGGTTCACTTCACGGGCCATATCAAACAGCACGGAATAGGCTTCCGGGGTGTTGAAATCGTCGTCCATCGCTTCAATAAAGCGCGCTTCAAACGCTTCGCCACCGGCAGGCGCAACAGTTTTATCTGTGCCGCGCAGCGCAGTGTAGAGACGCTCCAGCGCCGCACGCGCCTGCTTCAGGTTCTCTTCGCTGTAGTTCAGCTGGCTGCGATAGTGGCCCGACATCAGGAAGTAACGCACGGTTTCCGCGTCGTAGTATTTCAGCACATCGCGCACGGTAAAGAAGTTACCCAGCGATTTGGACATCTTCTCGCGGTCAACCATCACCATTCCGGAGTGCATCCAGTAGTTCACATACTGGCCATCATGGGCACAGGTGGACTGCGCGATTTCGTTTTCGTGGTGCGGGAACATCAGGTCAGAACCGCCGCCGTGGATATCAAAGTGGTTACCCAACTGTTTGCAGTTCATTGCCGAACACTCAATGTGCCAGCCAGGACGGCCCGCGCCCCACGGAGACGGCCAGCTCGGTTCGCCCTCTTTCGACATCTTCCACAGAACGAAGTCCATCGGGTTGCGTTTGTCGTCGACCACGTCAACGCGCGCGCCTGCCTGCAGCTGGTCGAGATCCTGACGCGACAGCACGCCATAGGTCGGATCGGTCGGGACGTCGAACATCACGTCGCCGTTGTCCGCCACATACGCGTGACCTTTGGCGATCAGTTGTTCAGTGAGTTCAATAATTTCTGCGATATGGTGCGTCGCGCGCGGCTCCATATCCGGGCGCAGAATATTCAAAGCATCAAAATCTTTGTGCATTTCGGCGATCATGCGATCCACCAGCGCTACAAAGCTTTCGCCATTTTCATTGGCGCGTTTGATGATTTTGTCGTCGATATCGGTAATGTTGCGCACATACTTCAGCTTATAGCCGAGGAAACGCAGATAGCGCGCAACCACGTCAAAAGCAACAAAGGTACGCCCGTGACCGATATGACAGAGATCGTAAACGGTGATTCCACACACGTACATGCCGACTTCCCCGGCGTGAATAGGCTTAAATTCCTCTTTTTGGCGTGTCAGAGTATTGAAGATTTTTAGCATCGAAGATTCCGTTTAGACATGTGTGGGTAATTGAGTTGCGTATAATACCCATATTTCCCGCGCGAATCAGCATACATTGCGTGATGATCCGATCGTGCGGTTATGCTATAACACCACCCTATATATGACCCGAACCGGGTTGAAGCACCAATCAAACGGAACAGGATGCAAAAATGGTTACTTTCCACACCAATCACGGCGATATTGTCATCAAAACTTTTGACGATAAAGCACCTGAAACAGTTAAAAACTTCCTGGACTACTGCCGCGAAGGTTTTTACAACAACACCATTTTCCACCGTGTTATCAACGGCTTTATGATTCAGGGCGGCGGTTTTGAACCGGGCATGAAACAAAAAGCCACCAAAGAACCGATCAAAAACGAAGCCAACAACGGTCTGAAAAATACCCGTGGTACACTGGCAATGGCCCGTACTCAGGCACCGCACTCTGCAACTGCACAGTTCTTCATCAACGTGGTTGATAACGACTTCCTGAACTTCTCTGGCGAAAGCCTGCAAGGTTGGGGTTACTGCGTGTTTGCTGAAGTGGTTGAAGGCATGGACGTGGTAGACAAAATCAAAGGTGTGGCAACCGGTCGTAGCGGTATGCACCAGGACGTGCCAAAAGAAGACGTTATCATTGAAAGCGTGACCGTTAGCGAGTAATCGTGGCGACACTCTTTATTGCAGATCTTCATCTCTGCGCGGAAGAACCGGCGATCACCGCCGGTTTTCTGCGTTTTTTAGCGGGGGAAGCCCGCAAGGCCGACGCGCTGTATATTCTTGGCGATCTGTTTGAAGCGTGGATTGGCGACGACGATCCCAACCCACTCCATCGCCAGATGGCGGCAGCGATCAAAGCGGTGTCCGATTCCGGTGTTCCCTGTTATTTCATTCATGGCAACCGTGATTTTCTGCTCGGCAAACGCTTTGCCCGTGAAAGCGGCATGACGTTATTGCCGGAAGAAAAGGTGCTCGAACTGTATGGTCGCCGGGTATTGATTATGCATGGCGACACGCTGTGCACCGATGACGCCGGTTATCAGGCTTTTCGCGCCAAAGTCCACAAACCCTGGCTGCAAACGCTATTCCTCGCCCTGCCGTTGTTTGTGCGCAAACGCATTGCCGCGCGAATGCGAGCGAACAGCAAAGAAGCCAACAGCAGTAAATCGCTGGCGATCATGGACGTTAACCAAAACGCGGTGGTCAGTGCGATGGAAAAACATCAGGTGCAATGGCTGATTCACGGGCATACCCATCGCCCGGCAGTACATGAACTTATCGCCAATCAGCAACCTGCTTTCCGCGTCGTGCTGGGTGCCTGGCATACTGAAGGTTCAATGGTAAAAGTCACGGCGGATGACGTTGAGCTGATTCATTTTCCTTTTTAAAAAACCCGCAACTTTGCTGATTTCACAGCCACGCAACCGTTTTCCTTGCTCTCTTTCCGTGCTATTCTCTGTGCCCTCTAAAGCCGAGAGTTGTGTACCACAGGAGTTTTAAGACGCATGTCTTCCCGCAATAATCCGGCGCGTGTCGCCATCGTGATGGGGTCCAAAAGCGACTGGGCTACCATGCAGTTCGCCGCCGAAATCTTCGAAATCCTGAATGTCCCGCACCACGTTGAAGTGGTTTCTGCTCACCGCACCCCCGATAAACTGTTCAGCTTCGCCGAAAGCGCCGAAGAGAACGGTTATCAGGTGATTATTGCGGGCGCAGGCGGCGCAGCGCACCTGCCTGGCATGATTGCCGCCAAAACGCTGGTGCCAGTGCTGGGCGTGCCAGTACAGAGCGCCGCACTGAGCGGTGTCGATAGTCTCTACTCCATCGTACAAATGCCGCGCGGCATTCCGGTGGGTACGCTGGCGATTGGTAAAGCTGGCGCGGCAAACGCGGCGTTACTGGCAGCACAAATTCTTGCGACTCATGATAAAGAACTGCACCAGCGTCTGAATGACTGGCGCAAAGCCCAGACTGACGAAGTGCTGGAAAACCCGGACCCGCGAGGTGCGGCATGAAACAGGTTTGCGTCCTCGGGAACGGGCAGTTAGGCCGTATGCTGCGTCAGGCAGGCGAACCGTTAGGCATTGCTGTCTGGCCAGTCGGGCTGGACGCTGAACCGGCGGCGGTGCCTTTTCAACAAAGTGTGATTACCGCTGAGATCGAACGCTGGCCGGAAACCGCATTAACCCGCGAGCTGGCGCGCCATCCGGCCTTTGTGAACCGCGATGTGTTCCCGATTATTGCTGACCGTCTGACTCAGAAGCAGCTTTTCGATAAGCTCCACCTGCCGACCGCACCGTGGCAGTTACTTGCCGATCGCAGCGAGTGGCCTGCGGTGTTTAAGCGTTTAGGTGAGCTGGCGATTGTTAAGCGTCGCACTGGTGGCTATGACGGACGCGGTCAATGGCGTTTACGCGCCGATGAAACCGAACAGTTACCGACTGAATGCTACGGCGAATGTATTGTCGAGCAGGGCATAAACTTCTCTGGTGAAGTGTCGCTGGTTGGCGCGCGCGGCTTTGATGGTAGTACCGTGTTTTATCCGCTGACGCATAACCTGCATCAGGACGGTATTTTGCGCACCAGCGTCGCTTTCCCGCAGGCCAACGCGCAGCAGCAGGCGCAGGCCGAAGAGATGCTGTCGGCGATTATGCAGGAGCTGGGCTATGTGGGCGTGATGGCGATGGAGTGTTTTGTCACCCCACAAGGTCTGCTGATCAACGAACTGGCTCCGCGTGTGCATAACAGTGGGCACTGGACGCAAAACGGTGCCAGCATCAGCCAGTTTGAGCTGCATCTGCGGGCGATTACCGATCTGCCGTTACCACAACCGGTGGTGAATAGTCCGTCGGTGATGATCAACCTGATTGGTAGCGATGTGAATTATGACTGGCTGAAACTGCCGCTGGTGCATCTGCACTGGTACGACAAAGAAGTCCGTCCGGGGCGTAAAGTGGGGCATTTAAATTTGACCGACAGCGACACATCGCGTCTGACCGCGACGCTGGAAGCCTTAATCCCGCTGCTGCCGCCAGAATATGCTAGCGGCGTGATTTGGGCGCAGAGCAAGTTCAGTTAATTGATGCTCATTTTCTTGCCGCATGCGGCGTGAACGCCTTATCCGGCCTACCGTTCCAACACCGACTGTAGGCCTGATAAGATGCGCCAGCATCGCATCAGGCATGGTGTGCCGATTGCCGGATGCGGCGTGAACGCCTTATCCGGCCTACCGTTCCGACACCGCCTGTAGACCTGATAAGACGCGCCAGCATCGCATCAGGCTAGATGTGCCAATTGCCTGGTGCCCATCACTACAGCGAAATACAGGTCCCCGCTTCGCCCGCCAGCGTCTCTTCAATCCGCGATAACGCCCCAATCCACGCAGGTTTACCACGGCTTCTGACATAGCCACTCACCGCCGTTACCTTCGGCCCCATCGAACCATCGGCTTTGGCAAATGGCGCTAACTCATCCGGTGTGGCATGGCGAATGGCACGTTGCTGCGGCGTTCCCCAGTTTTCATATACCGCATCAGCATCGGTGAGGATCACCAGTCCATCGGCATTAATCTGCTCGGCGAGCAACGCAGCGGCGAGATCTTTATCAATCACTGCTTCACTCCCTACCCCGTCTTTCGTCACAGGCACACCGCCGCCGCCACTGCAAATCACCACATGCCCCTCTTTGAGCAACAACTCGATGGCTTCGCTGTCGAGAATTTTACGCGGTTGCGGAGACGCCACCACCCGGCGTAAATATTTACCATCACGTTTCATCTGCCAGCCGTAAGCCGCTTCCAGTGCCTCTTGTTCTTCTGGCTGATAAACCGGACCAATAAACTTCTCTGGCTGCAAAAACGCCGGATCATCAGGCGAAACCTCAATGCGCGTCAGCACCGTCGTGACAGGCGGCATCTGCGGCTGTGCGCTCAAGCTCTGCGCCAGCATATAGCCAATCATCCCCTGGCTTTCCGCCACCAGTACATCCAGCGGATACGGTTCTACCTCTTTCCACGCCAGATTCTGTAACGCCAGCAGCCCCACCTGCGGCCCGTTGCCGTGAACAATCGCCAGACGATAAGAACGGGCCAGGCGCGCCAGCGCGGGCACAGCACTGGCAATATTGCGATATTGATTTTTTGCCGTCAGCGCCTCACCGCGCTGGAGTAAGGCGTTGCCCCCAAGAGCCACAACCAGTGTTTTCATGGTTTTCCTTGTAATAATTGTTGGCCAAGCCAGAACCCCAGCAGCGTATCGGCCCCTGACGTATGCCCCAGCGCCAGCAGCGAATCGATCGCCGCTGCGGTACGTTTCGGGCAACTCAGAGCATGAACAAAGTGCAGGAGTGGCGAGGCGAAATATCCTTGCGCGGCATAACGTAAATAATTAACGCTCACCGCTGTGGTAACGAGTTGAAGATTGTCGGAACAGGCAAAAAACGGGCGACCGGAGCGCGCATCTAAAGCGCCATAATACCAGGCCGCCAGCAGCATTCCGCTCAGCGTGTCATCATGACTTGGCGTTAATCCGGGGCCTTTACCCAGCCAGTGCCGCCAGTCGGTCTTAACGCCATTGAGCGCGGCCTGAAAACAGTGACGAAACTGGCGTAATTCAGCAGGCAGCGGATCGCTTGCCGCCAACGCCAGCGGCCCGAAAAGCCCGGTTTCCTCCGCGCGTTGCATCCATGCCGCTGCAAGCGGTTGAGGATGCGCAGGCGGCGTAATACGCAGCAAACAATAACGCTGTGGCTGTTTAACCGTGAAACGCCCGAGGCGAATCCCTTGAACCACAACCTGTGGTCGTTCATTGCCGCATAATCCACCGCATAACGCATCGAATTGCGCGCGGCGAAGCACCCATCCTCCGGGGCCGAAACCACTACCCTGACGATGCAGCGTTAACAGTTCGCCGCTTTCCGTCATCAGGTTAATCGCCCGCCGCCACACGCCCGCTAACCGCCAGGACTGGCGATAATTCGGTGCGCTACGGCTGGCAAGCAGAGGATGGATGATCGTCATTGCGCGTTCCTCAACCTATCCCCATGCTTTCAGCCAGTGCTTCCAGCGCTTGTTCAAAGCAGGCCAACGGTGCCCGCACAGTGCCTGCGCCAATCTGCCCGATCCCCGCCTCTTTATGGGCGATTCCGGTATTGATGAGCGGCGTAATGCCGGTTTCTACCACGCGACGAATATCCAGCCCCAGGCACGCGCCCTGGAAATCCCAGCCGGGGATCTGCAACTGCATATTGCGTTCAAGGAAGATTTCCGCCATCTCTTCAGATACCGCTCTGGCCGCTTCCATGCCACCCGCACCGACAAAGCGCGTTACGCCAGGCGCTGCGATCATCGCCGCACCGCCAATACCAAAGGTTTCGGTAATTGCGCTATCGCCCATATCCGGGTTCGCCTGCTCCTGCGAGAAGCCGGTGAAAAACAGCCCTTGGGGAGTGTTTACAGGCGCAGTAAACCAGCGTTCGCCCAGCCCGCTTACCCGAATCCCGAACATATTGCCGTTGCGGGTCATAGCCGTGACGATGCTGCCTGCGCGGATCATCGCACCAGCATCCATCGCCGCCTTGCAGTAAGCCATCGCGAGGTTAAGGAAGAACTGATCGGTCACGCTGAGGAAATCCATCACTTCCGCGATGTGCTGTTTATCATGATCGAGGCGAGCAATGTGTGGGGCCAGCGCACGCATTAACAGTGCTGAGGAAGCAATATTGCGTTGATGGAACTCATCGCCCATGGTAATGCCCTGCGCCATCATCGCGGTGAGATCGATACCGCGCTCCATGCGCCCCAGCGCCGCGCTTAATACTGGCATTAACACATCGCGCATCCAGCGATGGCGAGTCAGAACATCTTCGCCGTAAGCGCCAAAACGCATCACTTTGCCGATACCTTCGTTGAGGTTGCAGTACGCCCGGTTGCCGTCGGTCACGTTCTCGACCACCAGCATCGGCATACTGGCAGAAGTAATGCCGCCCATTGGCCCGACGGCATTCACATGGTGACAAGGAATGAAGTTCACTTCCCCCTGATCCAGCATTGCCAGCGCCTGCGCTTCATCTTTCGCCCAGCCTTCAAACAGACATGCGCCCACACATGCCCCTTTCATGGGTCCGGTCATCTCCTGCCAGCGCATTGGCGGCCCGGCGTGAAGCAGTGTTTTGCCCTCGTTTAGTTCGCTGATAAGTGAAGAAGCCGGTTGCACATCCAGCCAGTGTGGACGAGCACGACGAATTTGTTCGATAACCGCAGCATTGGCTTGCGCCACTGATGTAAACATGGGAACCCCTTATTGCAAACGTTCTAATAAACGAGCCAGTTTTTTATTGCCGCCGGCGACTGGCGACCATTGGTAATGCACAACCGGTTTGCTGGCGCTTTGTAGCGCCAGCGCAAAGCTGCGTAATCCGATGTTAATCACGGCGACGTTTTCCAGTAATGACGGTGTGTGTTGCTGTGTGGCAGGCGAGAGCGGATGAATTAACGCTGCCGCCAGCAAGGTGGCTTCCGGCAGCGAACTCACGACCGCGATCCCCGCATCTTCCAGCGTGGCGATTTGTTGCGAGCGGCATTGCGGGTCACGTTCGGTGCCTGTCACCGTGGCAATGGCATACAGTGGTTGATTGTCTGGACGCGCGGCACAGGCTTTTTGCCAGGCGCTCACCAGCGAGGCGGCAGGATCGGCAGTCGCACCGAAGCCAATCACGACATCAAGCAGCAACACGCGCACTTGCGGTTTAGCGCCGAGATCGGCAATTAACAGGTTGCGTAAGGTCGGGTCGATCATCGGATGGGGACGCCCGACGGTGTAAAAATCATCGCCCAGGTCGAGGATCTGATGTCCGTCGGCGTCGAGCATCATGCCATGTTGATGGGTATCGTCGGCTTCCACGCCAAGGTGTCCGGCAAGTAATCCCGCCGCTTCAGCAGCCAGCGTACCGCCGGTATACAAACCGCAAATAAATCCGCTGCTGACAGGTGCTATTGCGTTACGTCGCGCCGTGACGCGTGAAAGCAGGCAAGCCAGGCGTGCGGCCTCATCAAGCGAGGAGGCAAACCAGACATTCTCGTCGCGGGCCACCGCCGGGGTATAACCTAAAAACAGCGCCACCGTCGGTTTGCCGGTTGCTTTCATGGCATTAACAATTTTCAGACGCACAACTTCGGCAGGTGGTTTTGAAACAAATGCCAGCACTTCGCTTTTCGCATCGGTGCATAACATTTCCAGCGCCGTTAGCGCACTGATGCCGCCCACTTCACGGCTGAGGTCGCGCCCGCCAAGACCAATCGCGTGGGTAATTCCCTCCCCTGCAAGCGCAATCTGCGAGCACAGTTCCTGAATCCCGGTACCGGAAGCGCCAATGACGCCAATGTTGCCTTCCGGCATCACGTTAGCAAAAGCCAGCGGCGTGGCGGCAATCATCGACGTACCGCAGTCTGGCCCCATCACCAGCAAGCCTTTATCGCGTGCGCGGGTTTTGAGCTGGATTTCATCTTCCAGCGTGACGTTATCGGAGAACATCATCACGTTGAGGTTGCGATCCAGCGCCTGGTTCGCAACCTCCGCCGCATACTCGCCAGCCACTGAAATCAGCGCCAGACTGGCGTCGGGTAATTTCTGACAGGCACTGTCCCAGCGACGCACCTGCGTCAACGCCTGGCTGCTGCCTGACCCCTGCGCCAGTTGTTTTAGCGCCTCTTCAAGCTGCTGCATAATCGCCTGCGCGATCCCCGCATCCGCCGCTTCGCTACGAATTGCCACGCAAATATCGTTCGGCGTGGCGTTATTAAAATCGTCATGCCAGAAACCTGTGGTATCTAATAACGCTTTATTGGCGGGCGTACCCATCATTACGGAAACATCATCAACATTTTCTGATTCGCTGAGTTTTCGTGAAATAATCATTAAACTGACCGAATCCTGAAAACACCCTTTTTGAATAAAGGCGTGGATCATAACAACTCCTTAAAAATTGCACCCATGGCAATTGCACGAGCAGTGTTAATGTGGCGATTACGGTATCGATGACAACGAGTAAATAAGGTGATGAATATCACACAGGGATTATTAACAAAAGAATTCAAATAACCGCCAGACTATTACGCGTTATTTTTTAATAAGCATAGTTGTTTTAAAAACCAGGTTAAAAGCGAGCGGATTATCAAATAAATTCTAACTATATTTTTTTGCCTGTCTGGATCACATAATCCAGATATTTTCCCTGTATGTTAATTGCAGTCATGCTTCACACCGTCGTTAAAAAGGAAGACAGATGAAAATCAGTCGGGAAACACTCCACCAGCTAATCGAGAATAAACTCTGCCAGGCTGGGTTAAAACGTGAGCACGCTGCAACCGTGGCTGAAGTATTGGTTTACGCCGATGCCAGAGGGATCCACTCTCATGGCGCGGTGCGCGTTGAATACTACGCAGAACGCATTTCAAAAGGCGGCACCAACCGCGAACCGGAGTTTCGTCTTGAAGAAACCGGGCCATGTTCAGCAATTTTGCATGCCGACAATGCCGCCGGACAGGTCGCGGCGAAAATGGGCATGGAACATGCCATCAAAACTGCCCAGCAAAATGGCGTTGCAGTGGTCGGTATCAGCCGGATGGGTCACAGCGGCGCAATCTCTTATTTTGTGCAGCAGGCAGCCCGCGCCGGATTGATTGGCATTTCGATGTGCCAGTCCGATCCAATGGTGGTGCCGTTTGGCGGCGCGGAAATTTACTACGGCACTAACCCACTGGCCTTTGCCGCGCCGGGAAAAGGCGACGAGATTCTTACCTTTGATATGGCGACTACCGTACAGGCATGGGGAAAAGTGCTCGACGCCCGCTCGCGTAATATGTCTATCCCGGATACCTGGGCGGTCGATAAAAACGGTGCACCAACAACCGATCCCTTCGCGGTTAACGCCCTGCTCCCGGCTGCCGGACCGAAAGGTTATGGCCTGATGATGATGATCGACGTCCTCTCAGGCGTCTTACTCGGCTTACCGTTCGGGCGTCAGGTCAGTTCGATGTATGACGATTTACACGCCGGACGTAATTTGGGGCAATTACATGTAGTTATTAATCCGAACTTTTTCTCCTCCAGCGAATTATTCCGTCAACATCTTAGCCAGACCATGCGCGAATTAAATGCCATTACCCCCGCGCCCGGTTTTAACCAGGTTTATTATCCCGGACAGGATCAGGATATTAAACAACGCAAAACCGCCGTCGAAGGCATCGAAATTGTTGATGATATTTACCAGTATTTAATTTCCGACGCGCTTTATAACACGTCATACGAAACGAAAAATCCCTTTGCGCAATAATTGTTGAGACAGGACTTTCTTATGATTACACATTTCCGTCAAGCCATAGAAGAAACGCTGCCCTGGCTTTCCTCTTTTGGTGCTGACCCAACGGGTGGAATGACCCGTTTACTTTATTCGCCGGAGTGGCTGGAAACCCAGCAGCAATTTAAAAAAAGAATGGCAGCAAGTGGGCTGGAAACACGTTTCGATGAAGTGGGGAATTTATACGGCCGCCTGAACGGCAGCGAATACCCTCAGGAAGTGATTCTGAGCGGTTCGCATATTGATACCGTGGTTAACGGCGGTAACCTCGACGGACAATTCGGCGCACTGGCGGCGTGGCTGGCGATTGACTGGCTGAAAACGCAATACGGCGCGCCGCTGCGAACGGTCGAAGTGGTGGCAATGGCGGAAGAAGAAGGCAGCCGCTTCCCGTATGTCTTCTGGGGCAGTAAAAATATCTTTGGGCTGGCGAATCCTGACGACGTGCGGAATATCTGTGATGCCAAAGGAAATAGTTTTGTCGATGCAATGAAGGCTTGCGGATTTACTCTGCCGAACGCCCCACTAACTCCGCGTCAGGATATTAAAGCCTTTGTCGAACTGCATATCGAACAGGGTTGTGTGCTGGAAAGTAATGGTCAGTCAATTGGCGTGGTGAATGCAATTGTCGGACAACGTCGCTATACGGTGACGCTGAACGGCGAATCAAACCATGCAGGCACCACGCCGATGGGTTATCGTCGTGATACGGTTTACGCTTTCAGTCGCATTTGCCATCAGTCAGTTGAGAAAGCGAAAAAGATGGGCGATCCGCTGGTGCTGACCTTTGGCAAGGTGGAGCCGCGCCCGAATACGGTGAATGTAGTGCCGGGTAAAACCACGTTCACTATTGATTGTCGTCATACCGACACTGCCGTGTTGCGCGATTTTACCCAACAGTTAGAAAACGACATGCGGGCGATTTGCGATGAAATGGACATTGGTATTGATATCGATTTATGGATGGACGAAGAACCCGTGCCGATGAACAAGGAGCTTGTCGCCACCCTGACAGAATTGTGTGAAAGCGAAAAACTGAATTACCGGGTAATGCACAGTGGTGCCGGGCACGACGCACAAATTTTCGCGCCTCGCGTGCCGACCTGCATGATTTTCATTCCCAGCATCAACGGGATCAGCCATAACCCGGCGGAACGCACCAATATTACCGACCTTGCCGAAGGGGTCAAAACGTTGGCACTCATGCTTTATCAACTTGCCTGGCAGAAATAAGGAGTTATAAATGGGATATTTAAATAACGTCACCGGTTACCGCGATGATTTACTGGCTAACCGTGCGATTGTGAAACACGGTAATTTCGCGCTGCTAACCCCGGACGGTCTGGTAAAAAATATTATTCCGGGCTTTGAAAATTGTGACGCGACAATCCTCTCCACGCCAAAGCTGGGGGCCTCTTTTGTTGATTATCTGGTCACACTACATCAAAACGGCGGCAACCAACAGGGCTTCGGTGGTGAAGGAATTGAAACGTTCCTGTATGTGATCTCTGGAAATATCACTGCCAAAGCCGAAGGGAAAACATTTACCTTAAGTGAAGGTGGCTATCTTTATTGCCCGCCAGGCTCCTTAATGACGTTTGTTAACGCCCAGGCCGAAGACAGCCAAATCTTTTTATATAAGCGTCGCTATATTCCGGTCGAAGGTCATGCGCCGTGGCTGGTTTCTGGCAATGCCAGCGAACTGGAACGCATTCATTATGAAGGCATGGACGATGTTATTCTGCTGGATTTTCTGCCCAAAGAGTTAGGTTTTGATATGAACATGCATATCCTCTCTTTTGCACCAGGTGCCAGCCACGGTTATATCGAAACCCACGTTCAGGAACACGGTGCCTATATTCTTTCCGGTCAGGGGGTTTATAACCTCGACAATAACTGGATCCCGGTGAAAAAAGGCGATTACATCTTTATGGGCGCTTATTCTTTACAGGCTGGTTATGGCGTAGGGCGTGGTGAAGCGTTCAGCTATATTTACTCGAAAGATTGCAACCGCGACGTAGAGATTTAAGTCATACCACTCGCCTGATTATTTTTAGCTATGTTGGATTTTGCCACGGTTTATTCCGTGGCTTTTTTTGTAGTCAATTCAGGTAAAAAAAGATGCGATATAAATCGCATCCGCTTTAAAGGTAATAGTCAGTTTTTAATTCCCTGACCTATTTTAATGGCGCAGGCAATATTTCGCGCACTGTTGAAGAGATTGGTTTCACCGCTGGCGAGCACTTCGGCTAAAGGAGCCAGACGTGGCAAAATGCTGAATACCGCATCAATGCCGTACTGGTGCACCACTTCCACGCCATCACCCAATACGCCAGCAATCCCAATCACCGGGACATTAAACTGCTTCGCCACCGACGCCACGCCCAGCGGCGCTTTACCGCCTGCCGTTTGCGAGTCGATGCGCCCTTCCCCGGTGATCACCAGTGCTGCACCCTGCACTGCCTGCGCAAGATTGACCGCATTCAACACAATCTCAATACCCGGTTTAATATCCGCATTGAGGAATACCGCCGCCGCAATGCCCATACCGCCCGCCGCGCCACCACCCGCCATCTGGCAGACGTTGATTTCAGTTTGCTGTTGTAAAACACGGGCGTAATTTTGCAGCCCCTGCTCCAGCTCTTCGACCATTTCCGGCGTTGCCCCTTTTTGCGGGCCGAACACCGCCGCCGCGCCGCGTGCCCCTACCAGCGGATTATTAACATCACATGCGACTTCAATATGGCAGTTCGCCAGACGCGGATCGCATTCATCCATCTCAATACTTGCCACGCGTGCTAAATTGCCGCCGTTAGCCGCCAGCACCTGACCGTAGGCATCAAGGAAACGCACACCGAGCGCCTGCGCCATGCCCATACCGCCGTCAACCGTCGCGCTACCACCAATGCCGAGAATAATATGGCGAATGCCGTTATCCAGCGCATGGCGAATTAACTCCCCCGTACCAAAACTGGAGGCCAGCAACGGATTACGCTTTTCAGGCGCGACCAGCATCAGGCCGCTTGCCGCAGCCATCTCAATCACCGCCGTTTTCCCGTCGCCGGTAATGCCATAAAAAGCATTCACTTTTTCGCCCATCGGCCCGCAGACTTCAAGCGTCACGATGTTGCCGCCCGTCGCGGCGACCATCGCATCCACTGTCCCTTCGCCGCCATCCGCTATCGGTAAACAGATATAGTGCGCATCGGGAAAGAGGGTCGAAAACCCGGCTTTAATTGCCTGACAACATTTTTCTGCACTTAAGCTCTCTTTAAACGAGTCTGGCGCAATGACAATCTTCATTATCAATCCTTTTTCAACAAATTATTCGATGCGTTCCCACGGAATAAGATTATCCATAAGAACAGCCAGTAAAATTCCGACCAGTAAGCCGTTACTGAGCAGAGGACGAAGCGTTAATGGAAGGTCTTGCAGATACACAGGCGGTAATGCCATTAAAAATATGCCGACAAATAACGGCAATGCGAGTCGATAAATATTGCGAGCGGTAAACGTGATTTGCTGGCTAAACACCAGCGCGGAAAAGAGTAAAGGCAGATAAGAAACCAGCATGACCGCGCTACTCATCGGTAAGGGGATACTGCAAAACAGTCGCGTGAGTGCCGGAACCAGTGCCACCAGCAGGCAAATAACGCTGCCATAAATAAACGAACGCCGCGTGTAATCGCCAGTCTGGGTTAATAAACCAATGGATGAAACAAACGGTGAAAATGGAATTACCGCCAGCGGCACGGTTATCAGTGTCATAAATCCGGTCGCCACAAAGCTGCGACGATAACGTGTATTCCCCGCGCCCTGCTGCGGATAAAAAACATCCGTGCCACGAATCGCACCGTAGGTATTGCTGATATTTACCAGACCTGTAATCACCGCCGTCAGAATAATCCCCGGCGACAAAGCACCGCCACTGCCGAGCGGGAACCACTGCCAGTGCAACTCACCGGAGAGCGAATGCGAAGAAGGAAAGCAAAAGTACCACAACAACCAGCCGGTTATGGTACCGACCAGCAGGCCATAACGGGCAAAACGTTGCGGCAGAAAGATAATCATCGCCAGTACCAGGCACATCACCGCGACCGAAAGCGCGAACGGCGGTAACTGAATTTTAAAATTCGGGTCGGCTATGCCAAACGGCAGCCCGAGCATACCTTTGAAAAAGATAGTGGTCAGCTGCGCGCCCAGCATCAACATAAACAAGACCATCACCGACGGCGTAAATAACCGTGCCAGGCGATGGCCTAATCCGCTAAAACCAATCAACATCGTCAGCACGCCGGAGAGCGCAATTCCCACCGCCAGACTGGTAGCGATATCGTTGATCGGTGTCCCGCGCGATGCTTCGCCAAGGGTGATAGTCAGGATGGTTCCCCACCACAGGCCGCCCGGCCCCTCCATAATAGCGCGACGATGACCGCAGAACGCCTGAGCGAAGCAGGCCAGTGCGGTAGCAAGAAAAGCATATTGCGTGAGCGTAAGCAGGCTACTTTGCGGCAACTGAAAAGCAGAAAGTAGCGTAGGAGGAACCACAACCGTGTTGCAAAAAATAAAGAAAAACCACTGAAATCCTGATAACAGGCTTTCGCGGCTGACTGCAAAATTGAACATAAAAACACCTTAACCGGAGAATGCCCGCCGCAAGGACGGGCATTGCAGGGGCCAGATTACTGCTGATGTTTAAGGATAAATTGACCTTTCGGCGCAACAGGGAAGCCCTGTTCGATGTCGTAAATCACATCACCACGTAAGATGGTTTTCGTGATACGCGCGCCAATGGTACGGCCAACATACGGGCTGACTTTGTGGCGATATTCCAGATCGTCATTGGTAAGAACATAGCTGCTATTCGGCTGAATGAAGACGAAGTCGGCATCTTTTCCTGGGGCGATACGGCCTTTTTGCTGCAGACCGAAAATATCTGCTGCGTTAGTCGCCATTAATTTGCCGAACATCGGCAGAGACATACCGCGTTTCTGTACCGCTTCATCGAACATCACGTCCATGCAGCTTTGCAGACCGGCGATACCACCCCATGCTTTCATGATATTGCCGGCTTTCATTTCCGGCGGACATGGAGAGTGGTCGGAAACCAGGCAGTCGATTTCACCGTTAAACAGTTTTTCCCACATGCCTTTCTGGTTTTCCAGATCGCGGATCGGCGGTGAACACTTCGCCAGAGTACCGATTTCTTCGAACTGATCGGTATCAAGTACAAAGTAATGCGGGCAGGATTCACAAGTAACGTCCTGACCTTCCTGACGTGCACGAGTCACTTCTTCAACGCCTTCCGGGCTGCTGATATGGCAAACGTGCAGACGGCAACCGGCAACTTTCGCCAGATACAGCACGCGGCGAATCGCTTCCACTTCGGTAAATACCGGACGCGAAGCCACATAGTCATGAGCAGTTACGCGACCTTCACGCTTCGCTTCTTCGCCCAGTTCGTCACAGATCAGCGCGTTTTCGCAGTGCACCAGCACCGGCTGCCCCAGTTCGCCCAGCTTCTGCGCACCTTTGAAGAACTGCCAGTCGTTTACATCACGGAAGTCGTTGTCGATACCGCGATCGCCACAGGTCGCAACGAAGCATTTGAAGCCGACAACGCCCACTTCATCCAGCTCATGCAGACGGTCGATGTTGTAAGACACCAGGCCACCGAGTTGTGCCGCATCGATAGTCAGCTTGCCTTTAGCGGCATCGAACTTCAGTTCAATTGAAGCGCGGTCAACCGTTGCTGGCAGCTGGTTGAGCGGCATTTCGATCATGGTGGTGATACCACCTTTTGCCGCTGCGCGAGTACCAGTTTCATAACCTTCCCAGTGGCTACGACCCGGCTCAGAAATATGGGTGTGCGCATCAACCATGCCTGGAGAAACCACCAGACCAGACGCATCCATCACTTCTTTTGCATCGCCCAGATCCTGACCGATAGCAGCAATTTTTCCGCCTTTAACGGCGATATCTACAACGCGAGCTTCGTTTTCTAAAATAACGGTGCCGTTTTTAATGATTAAATCAAAAGACATAACAAACTCCTTGTAAAATACAGATTGGTTTTTTAACTCAATGTTCAATATCGGGATTAATTAACCTGTGACTTTTTGTTCTCCTGTTTTTTCTGCTGCTGTACGTTTTTTTAATAACGCGTAGGCAGCGAATGCGACAATAACGCCGACAAACCATGAAACGCGTGATAAAGGCTCCATGAACGGAATAAATTTACCACCGAGAGATAAAATAACGGCGACCAAAGTTACTGAGAACGCGGTAAGGTTAAAGCCGTTATCGTAATATTTGAAATCACCTGCTGCGGTATACAGTTCATCAAGATTAATTTGTCCGCGCATCACCATAAAATAATGCGCCATCATGACACCAATTACCGGACCCAGCATTCCGCCGATAATATCGAGGAACAGATAAATACTGTCCTGATTTTCCATTAATTTCCACGGGCAGATCACCAGGCTGATAATACTGGCAATCAGTACGCCGTTTTTATAGGTCAGTTTCGTCGGTGCAATAGCGGCAATCTGATAACCGGCCGGAATAATATTACCGGTGGCGTTAGTGGAAATGGTCGTCATCAGAATAACCAGTACCGCAAAGAACGAGGCAAACAGGCTGTCCCAACGCTGAACAATATCCAGCACGTTCCAGGTGTCAGCGCCGTAGTGAATACTGGCTCCGGCAATAATACATACCCCGGCGACCGCAAACAGAATATAGGCCACAACTAAACCCAGCGTTTGCCCCAGCGCTTGCTCACGAAACGAGTGGGCGTTTTGCGTAAAGTCGGATGCGCTCACCGCCGGTGCCGCCCAGACCGCAACTACCGCGTTAATCACCACCAGGAACAAGAATCCACTGTTTTCTGCTTTCTGAATACCGCTCGGAATGTAGTCAAAGATTGGACCGAGCCCGACCAGCGAAATCGCCCAAATCGCCATACCGCCGAAAACGATATAGATGCACGGGTTAAGAATGGCAGTGAATTTATTTAAAACTTTGCCACCGCCAAAACCTATACCAACGTTGACCAGCCAGAAGAGTAAGAAAGTAATTAAGCCCGGTAGAGAAAGGCCTAACAGAGTGAAATCACCACCGAGAGTTAAAAATCCCGGCCAGATTTTGCCAATCAGGATCAAGCAGGCCAGCGATCCGGCGTAACATTGCAGGCCAAACCACATAATGGCAGCAATCCCGCCTCTTAATAATCCGGGAAACAGTGCGCCACGTACGCCATAAGAAGCACGCAGGATCATGGCAAACGGTACGCCGTATTTACTGCCCGCAGCACCGTTTAATACCATTACCGCGGCAATGAAAAAGGCGCTGAGGATAATTGCCAGCATAATACTAAAGGTAGACAAGCCGAGAATAAAAAAGCCACCGACCATCACATAATTGGGAACGTTATGAACCGAACCCATCCATAAGGTAAAATAGTTAAATGTTTTCCAGGTCCGCTGGCTTTGCGTTTTCGGCAATAGATCTTCGCTATAGCCGCGTTGCTGGAATAGTTTTCTCTGATGTTCCATAAATCCCTCTTAATTTCACGTATCGAATAACGTCTTTTTAATCTAGCTATGAGGAACAAATAAAATAAAAATATTATTTTTAATACTGAAGCAACATCTTTGGCTGCTTTCTTTTTTTAATATTGCTGGCCGATTCATTTTCTGATATCGGCCATTTTTATTGCGGGTATCAGGCCAGTTTATGGTTAGCCATTAATTCCAGCGCCTGCACTAACGCAGAGTGATCCAACTGGCTGCCACCGTTTGCCGCACAGGTATTAAACAATTCCTGGCAGGTCGCGGTGTTTGGCAGGTTCAGCGCCAGTGCTTTCGCACTTTGCAGTGCCAGGTTGAGATCTTTCTGGTGCAGCGCAATTTTAAAACCTGGATTAAAGGTGCGTTTAATCATGCGCTCACCGTGAACTTCCAGAATACGTGAGGAAGCAAAGCCGCCCATCAGCGCCTGGCGCACACGTACCAGATCCGCTCCGGCTTTTGAAGCAAATAGCAGGGCTTCAGAAACCGCTTCAATATTGAGCGCTACGATAATCTGATTTGCTACTTTGCAGGTTTGACCGTCGCCGTTACCGCCCACGAGGGTGATATTTTTACCGAGCAGTTCAAACAGCGGTTTAACACGTTCAAATACCGCTTCGTCACCGCCAACCATAATCGACAACGTCCCTTCACGCGCGCCGATTTCACCGCCGGAGACGGGCGCATCGAGATAATCACCGCCCAGTTCATTCACCTGACGAGCGAAACGTTTAGTTTCGATCGGGGAAATGGAGCTCATATCAACAATGGTTTTGCCCTTCAACGAGGCTTTGGTACAACCATTTTCACCAAACAGAACTTCTTCAACCTGTGGCGTATCCGGCACCATAATAAAAATGATGTCCGATGCTTCCGTTACCTGGCGCGCAGTTTCAACGCTGACGGCACCCAGTGACAGTAATTCATCAGCAACCGGACCAATGGTTGTGACATGCAGTTGATGACCGGCACGCGCCAGATTAATGGCCATCGGTGTACCCATAATGCCTAAGCCAATAAATCCCAGTTTCATAATTAACCTCTTTTAAATTTCGCTTTTCCTGAATTCAGACAACACGATCCCCTGCCGACTTAGCGACCTAAAAAAGCATTGTCTGAATAGCGTTACGTTTTAACGATACGGATCCATCCAGCGTAAACCGGCTTCCGTGGTGGTTTGGGGTTTATATTCACACCCAACCCAACCGTTGTAGTCAGAATTTTCAATTACCGTAAAGAGATACTCGTAATTAATTTCTCCGGTTCCCGGTTCGCCGCGATGCGGATTATCGGCAATTTGCAGGTGACCAATTTTATCGGCCCATTGAGTCATAGTGTTGGTTAATTCACCTTCCATCCGCTGCATATGATAAATGTCATACTGAATTTTCAAATTGCAGCAACCAACATCATCAATCAGTTTCAGTGCCTGCCGGGTTCCGGTGAGATGGAAACCAGGAATATCAAAATGGTTGATAGGTTCAATCAGTAATAAGATATCTTCTTTCATCAGCATATTCGCGGCATAACGCAGGTTTTCTACAAGCGTTGCGTGAATCTGTTCACTGCTGAAACCAGTCGGCGTTTTACCGACCAGACAGTTAATTTTTTTATTACCCAGCGCACGAGCATAACGAATCGCTGCTGCTACGCCATCCCGAAACTCTTCTTCACGGCCAGGAATACAAGCAATACCCCGCTCGCCCGCCGCCCAGTCACCTGCCGGTAAATTGTGCAGCGTATGTTCGAGTTTATTACTCGCCAGCACCTGTTTTAATTCTTCAATGTCGTAGTCATAAGGGAACATAAATTCAACGCCGCGAAAACCACACTGCGCAGCTTTCTCAAAACGGGCGAGAAAATCATATTCACCAAATAACATCGATAAATTAGCAGAGAAACGTAACATTATTTATCTCCCTTATTCATAGTGCATGAAGCAGGTTTCAGTCGGTGCGTCCACTGCGTTATAGGCGATATCTTCAAATTCCATGACGTTATCCAGTTCGCTGCCCATCGAAATATTGGTCACACGCTCGAGAATAACTTCCACGACTACCGGTACCCGATATTGCGCCATTAAGGCTTTCGCCTGTTCAAAGGCCGGTGCAATATCTTCCGGTTTGAAAACGCGAATCGCTTTACAACCTAAACCTTCCGCTACTTTTACGTGGTCGACGCCGTAACCGTTCACTTCGCTGGAGTTAATATTTTCGAACGCGAGCTGTACGCAGTAATCCATATCAAACGCGCGCTGCGACTGGCGAATCAGACCGAGATAGGCGTTATTGACCAGTACATGGATGTACGGAATGTTGAACTGTGCGCCAACGGCTAATTCTTCAATCAGGAACTGGAAGTCGAAGTCACCGGAAATCGCCACCACATTGCGCTCTGGATCAGCGGCACACACGCCCAGCGCCGCCGGAATGGTCCAGCCCAACGGGCCTGCCTGCCCACAGTTGATCCAGTGGCGGTCTTTAAAGACATGCAGCATTTGTGCCGCAGCGATTTGTGACAGACCAATGGTGGTGACATAACAAACATCGCGACCAAAGGCTTTGTTCATCTCTTCATACACGCGCTGCGGTTTCACCGGCACATTGTCGAAATGGGTTTTGCGCAGCAAAGTGCGTTTGCGCTGCTGGCAGTCGGCGACCCATTCTTTACGACACGGCAGACGACCCGCTTTTTGCATCTCCTGCGCCACTTCAACCAGCAGCGTCAGCGCCGCTTTAGCATCAGAGACAATGCCGAGATCCGGACACAGCACGCGGCCAATTTGCGTCGGCTCAATATCGATATGAACGATTTTGCGCCCTTCGGTGTATTTCTCTACCGAACCGGTATGACGGTTAGCAAAACGGTTACCGATACCAAACACCATGTCGGACGCCAGCAGCGTTGCATTACCGTAACGATGCGCGGTTTGCAGACCCACCATCCCGGCCATCAGTTCATGATCGTCCGGGATACAGCCCCAGCCCATCAGCGTTGGGATCACCGGAACGCTGGTCAGTTCAGCAAACTGTTGTAACAGTGCAGCTGCGTCAGCATTAATTACCCCGCCCCCGGCAACAATCACCGGACGTTCGGCCTGGATTAACATTTCTACAGCTTTTTCGATCTGCATACGGCTGGCAGCAGGTTTGTAGACCGGCAGCGGTTCGTACATGTCAGGATCAAACTCGATTTCCGCAACCTGAACGTCGAACGGTAAATCCACCAGTACCGGACCCGGACGACCAGAACGCATCAGGTGAAATGCCTGTTGCAGCACACGAGGCACCAGCGCCGCTTCACGAACTGTAACCGCCATTTTGCTGACCGGTTTAGCAATTGCTTCAATATCAACGGCCTGGAAATCTTCTTTATGCAGACGGGCGCGCGGAGCCTGGCCGGTAATGCACAGAATAGGAATGGAATCAGCAGAAGCGGAATAGAGCGCGGTGATCATGTCCGTGCCCGCAGGACCGGAAGTCCCCAGACATACGCCGATATTCCCTGCCGTTGCGCGGGTATAACCTTCCGCCATGTGCGAAGCACCTTCCACATGACGCGCCAGAATGTGACGAATACCGCCGTGCTTACGCATCGCTGAGTAGAACGGATTGATTGCAGCTCCCGGAACGCCGAAGGCGGTGGTGATACCTTCTTTCTCCAGCACATACATTGCCGCGTCAACGGCTCTCATTTTTGCCATTTTATTCCTACCTCTATTAATTGGAAAAATTTTCCAACTTTCAAATTTTGTCAAAAAAACCCGCTCCGCAGAGCGGGATGCGACAGACACTATGGATGTGCTTTCAGTCCCAACGCCGTGCTGATATCGCGGGCGGTGTCTCTGACCAGCTCACCCTGACTGACAAAACGATCTTCTGTCAGTCTTGATGAAGGCCCGGAGATGGAGATAGCGGCAACAACGCTACCGACATCATCGTAAATTGCTGAAGCTATGCAATTCAGACCTACAACATGCTCTTCTTTATCTACGGTATAGCCCAGTTCACGCGCTTGTTCCAGGTCCTTCAGCAAGGTGGGCATATCCACAAGCGTCGTTGGCGTAAACTGCTGCAAACCGGTTTGCAGAATGATGCTCATCAACTCCTCTTCCGCCAGCGGATAAAGCAACGCCTTGCCCGCACCGGAAGCATGCAGCGGCAGACGACTGCCCAGTGGCGCACACATCCTGACCATCGATTTACACTCTAACTGACCAATTAATACTGCTTCATTGCCGTTACGGATCGCGACATTGACCGTTTCGCCGGAAAGTAACATCAGGCGGCGCATAAACGGCCCGGCGACGGAGAGGACATCGCGGTTATGGATGTACGCTGCACCGACGTTAAAGACACCTAATCCTATATGCCACCAGCCTAACTGACTGTCCTGATAGACAAAATCCGCTGCCTGTAAAACCTTCAGCAAGCGAAAGGTCGTGGAGAGCGGCAAATCCAGATTGAGAGAAATATCGCTAACCGACGAACTTCCCCCACTTTTTTCCAGATATTGCAGAATCGCAATTCCCCGCTCTAACGCCTGTGCGCCCTTCTGTGCCACAGGCTCCGCCTGTCCTGGCCTGCCGCGCCGTCTAACTTCCGTCATACCTACGTTAACTCCGACCTACAAGTGAGCATAAACAATGAACAATTCGTTTATCTTATGCAAGTCGGTTGCAGGCGTCACGCAAAACAGAGTTCCTGTTCAGGAATACTTTCAACATCACAGTTGTCACTGCCGCCGCGATCGATGGTCAGAAAATCGGTGACGCGCTGCCAGGCGAAAAGTGGGTGATGCCAGACGTTACGATGGTAATTCACCCCCTGTTCACCGTTGGTAATAAACGCCCGCAGCGTTGACAGGTCTGGTTTGTCGTCACCTAACGCCACGACTACCACAAACACTTCACCTTTCATCGGGATAAAGGCCTGAGTACCCAGCGGATGACGTTCGAGTTCGTGAATGGTCAGCGGCAGATTCGCCGGTTGCGCTCGGTTAATGCTGATAAGCGTACGGTCTTGCTCAAGAATCTCAACCAGCGCCAAATCGTGGTAACGCTCCACCAGGCCATTGTTAATATGGAAAAAATCCCGTTGCTGCGTTTCGATTACGTCGCCATAAGCACTAAAGGCTTCCTGACTTAACGGTAATACCTGAAGTTTCATCTTTTTGTCCTTGTAACATAATTCCGTTCAACCACCGCCGACCGGTCAGCTTGGTTTCAATAACAGGCAATCTAAAACCTTAAGAGAACAACATCAATACAAAAGTTGGAATATTTTTCCAAAACTAGATTTAGTCCACAAATTGAACAGGGTTATCATGTAAAAATACTGATAAATCAGAGGATAAGAAAATCACGCAACTTGCGGATTTAAAAGGGGATACCTGAAGATGTTCGATCCAGAAACCTTACGGACTTTCATTGCGGTTGCTGAAACAGGAAGTTTTTCAAAAGCGGCAGAACGATTATGTAAAACCACGGCGACGATCAGTTATCGCATTAAACTTCTGGAAGAGAACACCGGAGTGGCGCTGTTTTTCCGCACGACTCGCAGCGTGACGTTGACAGCGGCTGGCGAGCATCTACTTTCCCAGGCCAGAGACTGGCTGAGCTGGCTGGAAAGTATGCCAAGCGAGCTGCAACAGGTGAATGATGGCGTGGAACGCCAGGTGAATATTGTCATCAACAACCTGCTCTATAACCCCCAGGCCGTCGCCCAGTTGCTGGCGTGGCTGAATGAGCGTTACCCCTTTACCCAGTTTCACATCTCCCGACAAATCTATATGGGCGTCTGGGATTCGCTATTATACGAAGGTTTTTCACTGGCTATCGGCGTCACGGGAACCGAGGCGCTGGCAAATACCTTTAGTCTTGATCCCTTAGGATCGGTGCAATGGCGCTTTGTCATGGCGGCGGATCATCCGCTGGCGAACGTTGAAGAGCCGCTAACAGAAGCACAGTTGCGGCGCTTTCCGGCGGTTAATATTGAAGACAGCGCCCGCACACTAACCAAACGCGTCGCCTGGCGATTGCCGGGGCAAAAAGAGATTATTGTTCCCGATATGGAAACGAAAATCGCCGCCCATCTGGCGGGCGTTGGCATTGGTTTTTTGCCAAAATCACTTTGCCAGTCAATGATCGATAATCAACAACTGGTCAGCCGGGTAATCCCAACGATGCGCCCTCCTTCACCATTGAGTCTGGCATGGCGCAAATTTGGCAGCGGCAAAGCGATAGAAGATATTGTGACCTTGTTTACCCAGCGCAGGCCGGAAATCAGCGGATTTTTAGAAATTTTCGGCAACCCACGCAGTTAAAAATCAAGTTTCCTTGCGCGTTGGCGCGTAAAATAGCGCGCAAGCTGATTTGAGGTTCACTTTTTACTATGCAAGAGAGACACACGGAACAGGACTATCGTGCCCTGCTGATTGCTGATACGCCCATTATTGATGTTCGCGCCCCCATCGAGTTTGAGCAAGGCGCAATGCCTGCCGCTATCAACCTGCCGTTAATGAATAACGATGAACGCGCCGCCGTTGGCACCTGCTATAAACAGCAAGGGTCAGACGCGGCGCTGGCGCTGGGTCATAAACTGGTGGCGGGTGAAATTCGTCAGCAGCGTATGGACGCCTGGCGGGCAGCGTGCCTGCAAAATCCGCAAGGTATTCTCTGCTGCGCCCGTGGCGGTCAACGTTCACATATTGTGCAACGCTGGTTGCATGAAGAGGGGATTGATTATCCGCTGGTAGACGGCGGTTATAAGGCACTGCGCCAGACCGCGATTCAGGCGACCATTGAACTGTCACAAAAACCGATAGTGCTGATTGGCGGTTGTACTGGCAGCGGTAAAACGCTGTTAGTGCAGCAACAGCCGAACGGTGTTGATCTGGAAGGGTTGGCGCGCCATCGCGGTTCGGCGTTTGGTCGCACGTTACAACCACAACTTAGCCAGGCGAGTTTTGAAAATCTGCTGGCTGCCGAAATGCTAAAAACCGACGCCCGTCAGGATTTGCACCTGTGGGTGCTGGAAGATGAAAGCCGGATGATCGGTTCGAATCACCTGCCGGAATGTCTGCGCGAGCGAATGACTCAGGCGGCGATTGCGGTGGTAGAAGATCCGTTTGAGATCCGTCTTGAACGCCTGAACGAAGAATATTTCTTGCGTATGCATCATGCTTTTACCCATGCGTACGGCGACGAACAGGGCTGGCAGGAGTATTGCGAATACCTGCATCACGGACTTTCGGCGATTAAGCGTCGGCTGGGGTTACAGCGCTATAACGAACTCGCTGCCCAGCTGGATACGGCGCTGACAACGCAACTCACCACCGGCAGCACCGACGGTCATCTGGCCTGGCTGGTGCCGTTACTTGAAGAATATTACGACCCGATGTATCGCTATCAGCTTGAGAAAAAAGCTGAAAAAGTTGTCTTTCGCGGTGAGTGGGCGGAAGTGGCGGAATGGGTTAAGGCGCAGTGATGGGCGGTATTCTGAAACGGCGATTGTCGTGAGAACAAAATGGTTGCACCAGAATACAGATATAAAAAAACCGACATGACAGTCGGTTTTTTTATTTTTTCCGCCCAAGACTTGGTGGTTCCGGGCAGAAATGAAACAGTCCTCATCTAGCAAATGAATTATAAGTCAGGATGCCTACATATTCAAACAGCTATGTTGGCGATACAATCCCGACGCTAGTAGTGATACTGCCTCAAGGGATTACCGCAGTGCGGAAAAGTACTTTTAAGTCCTGGTCAGGATACAGGTGGTGCTGATTCTGGTGCTCTAATTTGGAGAGAGGCAGTTCTCATCATTCTTAAGGCGCTAATCGCGCTGCTGGAACTGATCCGTCAGTTTATTGAATAACTGAGGAAACGTAGCTAAGGCCGAAGGTTTACCACCTTCGGCCTTTAAAAAAACCGACATGACAGTTGGTTTCATATTTATTGCCAAAATGCACACTGTTCATGCCAGATGCGGCGTAAACGCCTTATCCGGCCTACACAATCTTGCAAAATCAATATATTGCACGATCCTCGTAGGCCTGATAAGCGTAGCGCATCAGGCAATCTAACGCCTGTCATCACCCCGCAAACTGCCTGAACAGCGCCTTACCCTTAACCAATCGCGCACCCAGCCAGCCGCCGAAAAGCGACAGCAGCAGTGCACCGCTGCACGGCAGCACAATCCACAATCGCCAGTCTGGCTCCCACGGAAAATCAAACACTTTCGCCTGCAACACTGCCAGCGCCGTTTCCGCACCAATTGCGGCTACCAGGCCAGAAACAAACCCAAGCATGGCGAACTCACACCACAACGTGGTACGCAGCAGTTTTTTCCCCGCACCGAGTGTGCGCCACACCACCAGCTCCTGATGACGCTGACGCATTCCCACCTGCACCTGTGCCAGCAACAGCAACATACCGCAGGCGGTGACCAGCACCACCATCACCTCCAGCGCCCGACTTACCTGCTCCAGCACCTGACCGACCTGTTTTAAAATCGCGCCAATGTCTAACAGGCTAATAGTAGGGAACTGGCGGTTGAGTTGCGTCAACATGCCGTTGCCATTCTCCCAGCGGAAACTGGTAAGCCAGCTCTGCGGTTGCCCGTCTAATGCCCCTTCAGGGAAAATAAAATAGAAATTAGGCCGCAGACTTTCCCAGTCCACTTTGCGCAGGCTGGTCACTTTAGCGCGGAACTCCTGGGTATCGCCCATAAAAGTCACGGTATCACCGAGGGCAACGTTTAAGCGTTTCGCCAGCCCCTCTTCCATCGACACTTCATCGGCTTTTGGCGGCCAGTTACCGGCGACAATCGGATTATGATCGGGCCGCGTATTTTGCCAGGTAAGATTGAGTTCGCGATTGAGCGCCTCATCTTCATTGCCTTCTGTCGGCTTATCGTTAATCGCCGTCAGCCGCGCCCGCACCACCGGATAAAACGATTCCGGGACTATCTGATGTTCCGCGAGGAACGCTTTTAGCGGTGCTACCTGTTCTGTGGCGATGTTAATTAAAAAGTAGTTCGGGCTTTCTGGAGGTAGCTGCTGCTGCCAGCGGTCGAGCAGATCGCCACGCAATACCAGCAACAGCGCCAGCAGCATAAAGGAGAGCGAAAATGCCGAAAGCTGGCTTAACGTTGACCACGGCTGACGTAACAGGCGGCTAACCGCCAGGCGCAGAGGTAGCGATTTCAGCGTCATGCGGCGAAGTACATTCAGCAGCATCCAGCCCAGCACACCGCACAGCAAAGCCAGTACTACCGCGCCCGCCAGCACCGCCCAAAGCAGCATGCTGCCACCCATTAATCCGGCGAGCAGCAGCACAACCACCACACTGACAATCGGCAGATAAAACTTCAGCGGCCAGACGTTCGCGACCACATCATTACGTAATACGCGTAAAGGCTGCGTTGCCAGCAACAAGCGGTACGGTCGTAGCCCCACCAGCAGCGAGATGACCGTCATGGTGCCCAGCGCCCACAACCACGGCCAGAGGCTGGCTGGCGGTAGTGCAGCAGGCAAAACGGGCTTGAGCAGCACCATCAACACGTTTTCGAACAACAGGCCTATCGCACCACCGGTAACGGCTGAAAGCGCCAGCACCATCAACCACTGACCGACGATTAACTTACGCAATTGCGCTCGCCCTGCTCCCAGCGTTTTGAGGATCGCCATCAGATCGTAGCGACTGCGACAGTAATGATTCATCGCCACCGCCACCGCTGCCACTGCCAGCAGCAAGGTCAGAAGCGCCGAAAGCAGCAGGAACTGTTGCGAGCGTTCCATCGAGCGCCCCAGCGCGCCTTCGTCCTGTTCCAGACCGTACCAGCGTTGTTCGGGTTTAAGCTGGGGTAACAACCATTTCTCATAGCCGTCGAGCTGGTTCTCGTTGCCGCCGAATTTATAGCGCCAGGTGACCCGACTTCCCGGCTGCACGGCTCCGGTTTTATCGACATCCGCCAGATTCATCATCAGACGCGGAGCCATCTGGAAGGGGTTAAAACCGGAATCCGGTTCCTGAATCACTTCTCCGGCAATCCGCAAGGTGGCATCGCCCACGTCAATGGTGTCGCCCGTTTTCAGGTTAAGCAGTGCCATCAGGCGTGGGGCCAGCAATACGCTGCCCGCCTGCGGTTTCAGGCCTGGGGGATTGGTTTGCAGATCGCCATACATCGGGTAGATATCATCCACCGCTTTGACGTTCGCCAGCTGCGGTGTGTCGCCTGCAAATGTCATGGTGGCGAAAGTCAGCTGCTTGCCGACTTTCAGGCCGCGCTTTTGCGCTTCCTCCAGCCACGCTTGCGGCACTTCGCGCGAACTGCGCAACGCCCGATCGCCCGCCATAAACTCCCGGCTTTGCTGGCTTAAGCCCTTCTCCATGCGATCGCTGATATTGCCCAGCGCCAGCACGCAGGCCACCGCCAGGCTTAGCGCCAGCCAGACAATTAATAGCGACGGCGAGCGCCATTCGCGCCAGAACCAACGTGCAATCATGCTTCCTCCTGCAACTGCCCGTTCACCAGCCGTAAGCAGCGGTCGCAGCGTGCCGCCAGTTGCAGGTCGTGGGTCACCATAATCAACGTGGTGCCATGTTCACGGTTGAGGGAAAACAGCAGGTCGGCAATTTTATCGCCCGTCTGGCGGTCAAGATTGCCGGTGGGTTCGTCGGCAAACAGCACATCAGGCCGACCATTAAAAGCTCGCGCCAGCGCCACTCGTTGCTGTTCGCCGCCGGAAAGCTGTGCCGGAAGATGATCCAGACGTTTACCCAGTCCTAACTGTTCGAGCAACGCTTTTGCCCCGTTACGACTTTCCACGCTACTTTCACCGCGCAGCAGCGCCGGAAGCTCGACGTTTTCCAGCGCGTTAAGGGTAGGAATTAACATAAATGACTGAAAAACAAAACCTACGTGCTTCGCGCGTAACTTTGCCCGCGCTTCTTCGTCCATATTATGTAGCGGTTGTCCCACCAGATTTACTTCGCCACTGCTGCCGTCATCCAGCCCGGCGAGGATCGCCAGCAAGGTTGACTTACCCGATCCCGACTCGCCCACCAGCGCGATGGTCTCGCCACGTTTGACAACCAGCTCAACTCCGGTGAGGATGGAGAGTTCATGCTCCCCCTGACCGACGGACTTCTTAAGATGATGAACTTCAACAATGTTTTCCGCTGGCATTTGCCCTTCCTGTTCCTGGTCCTGTTAACCTTCCGTGCCGCTGCAGCGGACACGTTATTGATTCTGGGTGATAGCCTGAGCGCCGGGTATCGAATGTCTGCCAGCGCGGCCTGGCCTGCCTTGTTGAATGATAAGTGGCAGAGTAAAACGTCGGTAGTCAATGCCAGCATCAGCGGCGACACCTCGCAACAAGGGCTGGCGCGCCTTCCGGCTCTGCTGAAACAGCATCAGCCGCGTTGGGTGCTGGTTGAACTGGGCGGCAATGACGGTTTGCGTGGTTTTCAGCCACAACAAACCGAGCAAACGCTGCGCCAGATTTTGCAGGAGGTCAAAGCCACCAACGCTGAACCATTGTTAATGCAAATACGTCTGCCTGCAAACTATGGTCGCCGTTATAATGAAGCCTTTAGCGCCATTTACCCCAAACTCGCCAAAGAGTTTGATGTTCCGCTGCTGCCCTTTTTTATGGAAGAGGTCTACCTCAAACCACAATGGATGCAGGATGACGGTATTCATCCCAACCGCGACGCCCAGCCGTTTATTGCCGACTGGATGGCGAAGCAGTTGCAGCCTTTAGTAAATCATGACTCATAAAGCAACGGAGATCCTGACAGGTAAAGTTATGCAAAAATCGGTCTTAATTACCGGATGTTCCAGTGGAATTGGCCTGGAAAGCGCGCTCGAATTAAAACGCCAGGGTTTTCATGTGCTGGCAGGTTGCCGGAAAGCGGATGATGTTGAGCGCATGAACAGCATGGGATTTACCGGCGTGTTGATCGATCTGGATTCGCCAGAATGTGTTGATCGCGCAGCCGACGAAGTGATCGCCCTGACCGATAATTGTCTGTATGGGATCTTTAACAATGCCGGATTCGGCATGTATGGCCCCCTTTCCACCATCAGCCGTGCGCAGATGGAACAGCAGTTTTCCGCCAACTTTTTCGGCGCACACCAGCTCACCATGCGCCTGTTACCCGCGATGTTGCCGCACGGTGAAGGGCGTATTGTGATGACCTCATCGGTGATGGGATTAATCTCCACACCGGGTCGTGGCGCTTACGCGGCCAGTAAATATGCGCTGGAGGCGTGGTCAGACGCACTGCGCATGGAGCTGCGCCACAGCGGAATTAAAGTCAGCCTGATCGAACCTGGTCCCATTCGTACTCGCTTCACCGACAACGTCAACCAGACGCAAAGTGATAAACCAGTCGAAAATCCCGGCATCGCCGCCCGCTTTACGTTAGGACCGGAAGCGGTGGTCGACAAAGTGCGCCATGCTTTTATTAGCGAGAAGCCGAAGATGCGCTATCCGGTAACGCTGGTGACCTGGGCAGTAATGGTGCTTAAGCGCCTGCTGCCGGGGCGCGTGATGGACAAAATATTGCAGGGGTGAGTTGAAGCGCGCGCTTAAGCCCCCATGTCAAAGAAAATATCGACAACAGAGAGCGACTCCATGTCCGTAGAAAATATTGTCAACATTAACGAATCTAACCTGCAACAGGTTCTTGAACAGTCGATGACCACTCCGGTGCTGTTCTATTTTTGGTCTGAACGTAGCCAGCACTGTTTGCAGTTAACCCCAATTCTGGAAAGCCTCGCGGCGCAGTACAACGGGCAATTTATTCTGGCGAAGCTGGACTGCGACGCGGAGCAGATGATTGCCGCCCAGTTTGGTCTGCGCGCGATTCCGACCGTGTATCTGTTCCAGAACGGGCAACCGGTAGACGGCTTCCAGGGGCCGCAACCGGAAGAGGCGATCCGCGCCCTGCTGGATAAAGTGCTGCCGCGCGAAGAAGAACTGAAAGCGCAGCAGGCGATGCAACTGATGCAGGAAGGCAATTACACCGACGCCCTGCCATTGCTGAAAGACGCCTGGCAGTTGTCGAATCAGAACGGGGAGATCGGCCTGCTGCTGGCAGAAACGCTGATTGCGCTGAACCGTTCTGAAGATGCGGAAGCGGTGCTGAAAACCATTCCGTTGCAGGATCAGGACACCCGCTACCAGGGGCTGGTGGCGCAAATCGAACTGCTGAAGCAGGCGGCTGATACGCCGGAAATTCAACAGTTGCAACAGCAGGTGGAGGAGAATCCAGAAGATGCCGCACTGGCGACGCAACTGGCGCTGCAATTGCACCAGGTTGGGCGCAATGAAGAGGCGCTGGAGTTACTGTTTGGGCATCTGCGTAAAGATCTCACCGCCGCAGACGGTCAGACGCGTAAAACGTTCCAGGAGATCCTCGCTGCGCTGGGTACAGGTGATGCGCTGGCGTCGAAGTATCGCCGCCAGTTATATGCGTTGTTGTATTGAGTTTCCGTTGATCGGCACATGAACCACAACGCCGGATGCGATGCTGCGCATCCGGCATTGCATCATTTCTTCTTCAATTGCGTCACCACCAACTGGTGGCGCGAATTGTAAAACTTACGATAGGTTAAATAGCAGGCAATAATGGTCGACAGGCTGGCGGTTGAGAGCAGCATAAAGGTCACCATAATCTGATATTTAATCGCCTTCACCGGATCAATCCCGGCAAATATCAGCCCGGACATCATTCCTGGTAAACTCACTAAGCCTACCGTTTTTGCTGAATCGACCGTCGGAATTAAAGCAGCGCGAATACTGTCGCGAATCAATATCGCTGAAGCCTGTTTCGGCGTCGCGCCAAGACTCAGTTTCTCCTGAATCTGTTGCTGTTCGCTAATCACCCGTTGCCCTAAATTGTTGTAACACAACCCCACCGCTACCATGGCGTTACCGGCTATCATCCCGGCGATAGGGATCACCTGCATCGGGATAAATTCAATCGACCCTGAGAGAATCAGCACCGCCAGGGTAATTCCCGCCCCGACCGTAATGGCAATAAACGATGAGATAAAAGCTTTAGCAATATATTTACTGCGTTTTTGCGCATTCCACGCCGCATTAAAGCAGATAAATAACACCATCAATAATGTCAGGCTGGCATCATCCACGCTGAAAATATACTTCAGCACATAGCCGACAATAATCAGCTGGATTATCGCGCGCCCGACGCTCCAGAGAATATCTTTCTCCAGCGCCAGTTTTTCTTTATGGCTAATTAAGATTGCCACCACCACCAGCATCAATGCCAGTGCTAATGATTCGTTAGTAATATTATGCGAGTTCATAGCGTGCTTCCTGCATTTCTCCGGCATGCGGTTGCAGTGTAATCACTTTATCCGCATGATTAATTTCGTCTTTATCGTGTGTCACCCACAGCACGGCAATATTTTGCTCGCGCACATAACGGTGGATCATCTCATTAACGTTATGTTTATTACTTTCGTCCAGCGCACTGGTTATTTCATCCAGCAATAAAACCTTCGGCATAAATTGCAGGTTACGAATCAATGAGATGCGTTGTTTTTCCCCACCAGATAGCTCGGCGATATTCTTCGTCAAAATGGTGTCCGGTAAGGCGAAGCGTTCGAGAAAATCGAGAAAAATGGCTGGGTCAGGCTGCTGGTTACGGATCTGCCAAGGAAAGATCAGATTATCGTATACCGTGTCGCCAAACAGCGTCGGCGTCTGGGCGCAATAAGAGACTTGCTGGCGGTAGATTTCTGGCTTTAGTGTGCTGACATCCTCACCTTCAAACAGTAACGTTCCGCTGGTTGGGCTGATCAATGAAGCAACTATTTTTAGCAGCGTACTTTTGCCACAACCAGAAGGACCGGTAATTAACTTAAATTCGCCAGCACGCAGCGAAAAATTGATGTTATTAAGAATCTTCGCATCACCCGCCAGATATCCTACGTTTTGTAGCTGAAGCAAAGGACTATTTTCCTGCATCACTGTTCCCTTTTTCTGATTTTTACTAAAAACAGTTTATCCTTCGCAGGAATAAGGGGGAACTCTCTTTCAGTAATCAGGTATAATTTGTTTAATCAAGCAGCAATTTTGCTGATTATGGACGGTACAACAGGAGGTTTTTCCGATGCTTATCTTTATCCCGATTCTCATTTTTGTCGCGCTGGTCATTGTCGGCGCGGGCGTCAAAATCGTGCCGCAGGGCTATCAGTGGACAGTAGAACGTTTTGGTCGCTATACCAAAACGTTACAGCCGGGGCTCAGTCTGGTGGTGCCGTTTATGGATCGCATTGGTCGCAAGATCAATATGATGGAGCAAGTGCTCGATATCCCTTCCCAGGAAGTTATCTCGAAAGATAACGCCAACGTTACCATCGACGCCGTGTGCTTTATTCAGGTGATTGACGCGCCGCGCGCGGCTTATGAAGTCAGCAATCTGGAGCTGGCGATCATCAACCTGACCATGACTAACATCCGTACCGTGCTGGGTTCAATGGAACTTGACGAAATGCTCTCTCAGCGCGACAGCATCAACTCACGCCTGCTGCGTATTGTCGATGAAGCCACCAACCCGTGGGGGATTAAAGTCACCCGTATTGAAATTCGCGACGTGCGCCCACCGGCAGAGCTTATCTCTTCAATGAACGCGCAGATGAAAGCGGAACGTACCAAACGCGCTTACATCCTTGAAGCGGAAGGGATCCGTCAGGCGGAAATCCTCAAAGCTGAAGGTGAAAAACAGTCGCAAATCCTGAAAGCGGAAGGTGAACGTCAATCGGCATTCTTACAGGCCGAAGCGCGTGAACGTTCTGCCGAAGCAGAAGCCCGCGCCACCAAAATGGTATCTGAAGCCATTGCCTCCGGTGATATTCAGGCGGTGAACTACTTCGTCGCACAGAAATACACCGAAGCGTTACAGCAGATCGGTTCGTCCAGTAACAGCAAAGTAGTGATGATGCCATTAGAGGCCAGCAGCCTGATGGGGTCGATTGCCGGGATTGCCGAGCTGGTGAAAGACAGCGCCAACAAACGGACTCAGCCATGATGGAGTTAATGGTCGTTCATCCACATATTTTCTGGCTAAGTCTCGGCGGTTTGCTGCTGGCAGCCGAGATGTTGGGCGGCAATGGTTATCTGTTGTGGAGCGGCGTGGCAGCGGTGATTACCGGTCTGGTGGTCTGGTTGCTGCCGCTGGGTTGGGAGTGGCAAGGGGTAATGTTTGCCGTCCTGACGCTGCTCGCCGCCTGGCTGTGGTGGAAATGGTTGTCGCGGCGGGTGCGCGAACAAAAGCACAGCGACAGTCATTTAAACCAGCGCGGGCAGCAGTTGATTGGCCGACGTTTTGTTCTGGAATCTCCGCTGGTCAACGGGCGTGGTCATATGCGCGTCGGTGACAGTTCATGGCCTGTCAGCGCCAGCGAGGATCTCAGTGCAGGTACGCATGTTGAGGTGATTGCGATAGAAGGGATAACGCTGATTATCCGTGCGGTCATCGCCTGATGCGACGCTGGCGCGTCTTATCATGCCTACAAAATATGCCCGAATCGTAGGCCAGATAAGGCGCTTGCGCCGCATCCGGCATATAGCCGAGTAGAGGCAAAATTACTCTTCCCGGCCTTTACCCATACTTTTTTGGTCTTCATCCGGATAGTGTTTTTTTAGATATTCCAGGACGTTTTTATTGACCTTGTGTTGGGTATACACCCACCCTTTCCAGTAATCAGGTTGGTCCAGGTAAACTTCTGGCGGAATGGTGAAATCAGAAAGCGTTAACCATTCGGCTAACAGATCGGGGTTTCGTTTCTGGATCAACTGCAACAGCATGATCAGCGACATGGCAGAGGCAGGAGCCGTACTATCGCCGCTTAAATACTTCCACACTGTCGACCGGTTCGAACGAAAAAGGATCGGTAACAATGCCCGGTCCAGATTCATTTCATTAAAAATCTTCTCAAATTCATTCATTTAAATTTTCCTGCCTGGCGTAAACCTCTTAAAAATTGAGATTTATCAAAGAAACGCATTTTAGCACACATCAGGAACCGCTTCACGTTTAGTCCAGAAACAGAATTTATTTCGCTTATCAAAACAAGTCTTTACTCTTTTTTACATTGAAAGAGCACAAAATGATTTTCGATTTTATTTATATAAGAAACATTTTTTGTTTCTTATTGGTGGTGTTTACGCTTACACCAGACAAAAATGCGCTTTACATCACACAAATGGCGGCGTAGATTTCGATTAAATTGCAACGCAGTTTATTTCTTAAAATAATATTATTTGTTTCTTATAGAAACATTAATGCAACTTATTTTGAACAAGAGAAAATGAATGAAAACTGTAAACGTAGCTTTACTGGCACTCATAATTTCAGCAACATCCAGCCCTGTTGTTTTAGCTGGTGATACCATTGAAGCGGCGGCAACAGAGCTTTCAGCCATTAACTCTGGCATGTCGCAATCGGAGATTGAGCAGAAGATTACCCGCTTTTTAGAACGCACAGACAACAGCCCCGCTGCGTATACCTATTTGACTGAACATCACTACATCCCTTCTGAAACACCTGATACCACTCAGACTCCCACTGTCCAGACAGATCCTGACGCAGGACAAAAAACCGTTGCCGCTACAGGTGATGCACAGACACCTGCCCGTTATCAGAGCATGATCAACGCCCGACAGTCTGCGGTAACTGATGCCCAGCAAACGCAAATTACAGAGCAACAGGCGCAGATCGTAGCCACACAAAAAACGCTCGCCGCGACTGGAGATACGCAAAATACTGCGCATTATCAGGAGATGATTAATGCCAGACTGGCGGCTCAAAATGAGGCTAATCAGCGCACTACCACGGAACAAGGGCAGAAAATGAATGCACTGACAACCGATGTGGCAGCACAACAGCAAAAAGAAAGGGCTCAATACGATAAACAAATGCAAAGTCTGGCGCAGAAGTCTGTCCAGGCACATGAGCAAATTGAAAGTCTGAGACAAGATTCCGCACAAACGCAGCAACAGTTAACCAACACCCAAAAACGGGTTGCAGATAACAGCCAGCAAATTAACACGCTCAATAACCATTTCGATTCTCTGAAAAACGAAGTTGAGGACAATCGTAAAGAAGCCAATGCGGGAACTGCATCTGCCATCGCTATCGCCTCACAACCACAGGTGAAAACCGGTGACGTGATGATGGTGTCAGCGGGAGCGGGAACCTTCAACGGTGAATCTGCGGTGTCTGTAGGAACATCTTTTAATGCCGGAACGCATACGGTACTTAAAGCCGGTATTTCTGCGGATACACAATCTGATTTCGGCGCAGGTGTCGGCGTGGGATATTCGTTCTAATATTTCAATCCTCAATATAAATAAGAGCAAGGAAGCTTGCCGGGTTCACCTCTTCATTAATTTGTACATTATTTAAGGTTAACAATGATGAATAGCTCCATTAAATCGTTTTCCCTGCTGGCGGTTATATTACTGACTGGCTGTAGTTCACCCACTTCCCGCATCGCAGATTGCCAGGCGCAGGGCGTCAGCCATGACACCTGTTATCTCGCAGAACAACAGCGTCAGACGGCTATTTTAAGTGCATCCGAGGCGCAGGCATTTAAAAATGCAGAAGCCGCACAACATGCCCAGGCGGCAAAGAAAGCCATTTATAAAGGATTTGGCATGACCTTTAGAATGAGCAGTAAGAACTTTGCTTATCTCAATGATTCATTATGTGCAATTGATGAAGACAATAAAGATGCCACTGTTTATCAGTCAGGTCTTTATAACGTCATTGTTTATCACCATACGGGAAAAGTCGCCTTAATGAAGGAAGGTCAGTTTGTGGGTTATTTAAAATGAAGGAGCAAAGGAAAATCCCCCTGACGCATATTATGATTATCGGTGCGTTTATTTTTGCCTTCTTGCAAGTGGTGTTATTAGCCTCCCTGGTTCACGCTGTGAATGTTAACAACGAAATCCAGGAAGGCTTATTTCAGTCGGGGCGCATAATGGTAGAAAGTTTGCAGCATATTCTTTCGGTGCAAACGGGGATTAACTGATTTTCACCCCGCCCGATGATGACAGCAGCCGGAGAGATTTTCGATAATCGGGCAGTCGGCGCTGTCATCGCCAGGGCAGGCATTCGCCAGCGCCAGTAGCTGGTTGCGCATGGATTGCAGTTCTTCGATATGCCGTTCGATCTCCGCCACCTTCTCCAGCGTACGACGTTTGACGTCGGCACTATGACGCTGCGGATCGTTAAACAGATTCACCAGTTCGCCGCTCTCCTCCAGGTTAAAGCCCACCTGGCGTGCCTGGCGCAGTAAGGTCAGTTCGTTGAGATGCTGCTGCGTGTAGGTGCGATAACCGTTTTCGCTGCGCATCGGCGGCGTCACCAGCCCCTTCTCTTCATAGAAGCGAATGGCTTTGCTGGTCAGGCCGGTAATTTTTGCTACATCGCTAATGTTCATCGTTCGCGCAACGCCTCCTGTGCTTTGTTAAAGGGTTTCAACAAATATTCAAGCACGTTTTTTTGCCAGTGCGAATATCGACCGCCACCACAATAATACAGGAAGTACTGCGCACAGAGAGATGTTATACGGTTTTATTGCGCTTCATGACCATTGCCACAATAAGGCTGAGTAAGATTGCACCAATAATCCATATCAACGCACGGCTGCCCTGGGACCACAGGCTGTAGATAAAGCCAACGATCACCAACAACATCACCAACGTACCAACGATAAGAATCGGCAACGAGGCGTGAATATCATGACGTAGGCGGATCGCCACCACAAACACCGCCAGATAGCAGATCAAAAAGGTGGTGCTGGCAACGCTGGCGAGTGAGCCTAAATTCAGCGCCGCCGTCATCAGCATAATCAGCACCACGACAATGATGTTGCCCCAGGTACTCTGCCGCCACAGGGATTTATTCATTAGCTTCGGCAGTTCGCGTTCGCTGCCCATGTTGTCCATGATGTTAAACACGGCGAACAGGTTCGCGTTGATGGCTGAAGCCGTCGCCAGTAAAGCGCCGATGACGACGATCACATAACCCACATGCCCGAGCAGCGGAGAAGCTGCCTGCGCTACGGCGGTATCGGCATATTTTTCTAACTCTAATGCCGATACATCGCTAAGCAAAACCAGCGCCAGCGAGATATAAAGCAACGTGGTAACGCCAATCGCCACCAGAAACGCCCGTGGCATAATGACCTGCGGATCTTTCACTTTATCCGCCGCGTTCGCCATCATGCCAAAGCCCGCATAGGCAAGGAAGGTTATCCCGATACAGGAGAAGAACGCACCGGAGCTGGGGGGCGCAGAGACGGAAATATGCGCCGGTTGCAGCGACCAGACACCGGCAATGATCAGCAATAACAGGATCATCATTTTAATGCCGACGAGGATCACTTCCAGCCGCCCTACCGCATGGTTGCTTAAGGAGTTGAAAAGCGTCATCACCGCAATGATCCCCAACGCGTAGAGCAATATAAGGTGCTCCTCCTGACTGCCTTCATGCAAAAACTGCACGGCATAAGCGCCAAAAGCACGGGCGACCATGGCGATGCTCACCGCCAGCGTCAACAGGTACAATAACGAGAGTGCCAGCGAAAAGACGCCGTTGCCTAATCCGCGACGAAAGAAGTCGATAATACCGCCATTGCTGGGATAGCTCGCCCCCAGGCGCGCATAGGCATAACCGGAAAACATCGCCACAATACCGCCAAAAGCAAAGGCGACCCAGGTCGAGGCTTCCATTAGCAACGCAGCCTGCCCCAGCAGCGCGAAGATCCCCGCCCCCACCATTGCCCCAATACCGATGGAAACGACGTTCCATAGACCGAGGGGTTTGTTATCGTTATTACCTTCCGTGTTCATCATGATCAGCCCTTAAACACGTTATAGCCGAGTTGATTAGCGACCGATGCCACCATTTTTTGACCGCGAACACTGTTGCCTTCTTCGTCCAGCGGTGGTGAGAACGCGGCAATTCCCATCACGCCAGGGACGACCGCCAGAATACCGCCACCTACACCGCTTTTGCCCGGTAAACCAACGCGATACGCCCAGTCACCGGAGCGACCATACAGCCCTTCCATCATCATTTCAGCCAGAATGTACGGCACGTTGTCGGCCTGAAGAACGCGTTTATGCGTCAGCGGATTCACACCACCCGCCGCCAGCGTCGCGCCAAGCGTTGCCAGTTCAACAGTATTGATGAGCGTGGAGCACTGACGGGTGTACACGTCACAGGCTTCCATTGCATCACAATAGAGATATCCGGCGGAGTACAGCAGCCAGGCAATGGCCCGGTTATGGAAGTTGGTTGTTTGTTCCGACTGGTTGACTTCGTCAGAGAGCGCTACCTGCTCACCAGCCAGTTGTTGTTGGATATGTAAAATTCGCTGCCAGCGTTGTTCAGTATTTTCAGCGTTAATCAGGCTGGTGGTGGCAATAGCGCCAGCATTTACCAGTGGCGACAGCGGTTTGCCGCCATGCAACTCTAAGGCGATAACTGAGTTAAAGGGCAATCCGGTCGGGTCAGCGCCAATTTTGTCCTGTACCGCCTGCGGGCCGACATCTTCTAACGCAAGGGCTAACGTACAGACTTTCGAGATGGATTCCAGCGCAAAGCGGTAATCACTATCACCCGCGCGATAGATGTTGCCATCGCAGGTCACAATAGCCACTGCTGCCAGTTGACCAGGTACATTCGCCAGAAAGGGAATGTAGTCGGCATTTTGTCCGCCGTTAAGTGAGTGAAATTGGGTGTAAGCCTGATCCACTGCCTGCTGTAATTTGTTTGCATCTAACATCTTTTGTTAACTCCTTTTTATAGATGCGGGAGGTAATTCCTCACCCCGGTGCCAATTTTCAGGCATCCTGATTTAACTTAGCACCCGCAACTTAACTACAGGAAAACAAAGAGATAAATGTCTAATCCTGATGCAAATCGAGCCGATTTTTTAATCTTTACGTACTTTTACCCGCCTGGTTTATTAATTTCTTGACCTTCCCCTTGCTGGAAGGTTTAACCTTTATCACAGCCAGTCAAAACTGTCTTAAAAGGAGTGTTTTATGTCACAAACTATCGACCTGACCCTGGACGGCCTGTCCTGCGGTCACTGCGTTAAACGCGTGAAAGAAAGTCTCGAACAGCGCCCGGATGTTGAGCAGGCGGATGTGTCTGTCACTGAAGCGCACGTTACCGGGACTGCCAGTGCAGAACAGCTGATCGAAACCATCAAACAAGCGGGTTATGACGCATCTGTAAGCCACCCAAAGGCTAAACCGCTGGCGGAGTCATCAATCCCGTCGGAAGCACTGACAGCGGTTTCTGAGGCGCTTCCGGCAGCGACCGCCGATGACGATGACAGCCAGCAGTTGCTGCTGAGCGGCATGAGCTGCGCCAGCTGTGTCACCCGCGTACAAAATGCGTTGCAAAGCGTACCGGGCGTCACTCAGGCACGGGTAAACCTGGCGGAGCGTACTGCGCTGGTGATGGGCAGTGCCTCCCCACAAGATTTAGTGCAGGCGGTGGAAAAAGCGGGCTACGGCGCGGAAGCGATTGAAGATGACGCTAAACGCCGCGAGCGCCAGCAAGAAACCGCCGTCGCTACGATGAAGCGCTTCCGCTGGCAGGCGATTGTCGCACTGGCGGTGGGTATCCCGGTGATGGTCTGGGGGATGATCGGCGATAACATGATGGTCACCGCCGACAACCGCAGCCTGTGGTTGGTTATCGGCCTGATAACCCTGGCGGTAATGGTTTTCGCCGGCGGCCATTTTTACCGCAGCGCATGGAAAAGCCTGCTGAACGGTGCAGCGACGATGGATACGCTGGTGGCGCTGGGTACGGGCGTGGCGTGGCTCTATTCAATGAGCGTCAACCTGTGGCCGCAGTGGTTCCCGATGGAAGCGCGACATCTTTACTATGAAGCCAGTGCGATGATTATCGGTCTGATTAATCTCGGTCATATGCTGGAAGCGCGCGCACGTCAGTGTTCTTCTAAGGCGCTGGAGAAATTACTCGATTTAACCCCACCGACGGCGCGCCTGGTCACCAACGAAGGTGAAAAAAACGTGCCGCTGGCAGATGTTCAGCCAGGTATGTTGCTGCGCCTGACGACGGGTGATCGGGTGCCGGTAGATGGTGAAATTACCCAGGGCGAAGCGTGGCTGGATGAAGCGATGCTGACGGGCGAACCAATCCCGCAGCAAAAAGGCGAAGGCGATAGCGTCCATGCCGGGACAGTGGTACAGGACGGCAGTGTGCTGTTTCGCGCCAGTGCGGTCGGCAGCCATACTACGCTGTCACGGATCATTCGCATGGTGCGACAGGCCCAGAGCAGCAAGCCAGAAATCGGTCAACTGGCGGATAAAATCTCAGCCGTATTTGTGCCGGTAGTAGTGGTTATTGCGCTTGTCAGTGCGGCAATCTGGTATTTCTTTGGTCCGGCACCGCAAATTGTCTATACCCTGGTGATTGCCACCACGGTGCTGATTATTGCCTGTCCGTGTGCGCTGGGACTGGCGACGCCGATGTCGATTATTTCGGGCGTCGGGCGGGCGGCTGAGTTTGGCGTGCTGGTGCGGGACGCTGACGCGCTGCAACGCGCCAGTACGCTCGACACCGTCGTGTTCGATAAAACCGGGACGCTGACCGAAGGGAAGCCGCAGGTTGTCGCAGTGAAAACGTTTGCTGATGTTGATGAAGCGCAGGCATTGCGTCTGGCGGCGGCACTGGAGCAAGGTTCCAGCCATCCGCTGGCACGAGCGATCCTCGATAAAGCAGGTGATATGCAGCTGCCGCAGGTCAACGGTTTCCGCACATTGCGCGGGCTGGGCGTGAGCGGTGAAGCTGAAGGTCATGCGTTATTGCTGGGTAATCAGGCGCTGTTAAATGACCAGCAAGTTGATACTAAAGCGATTGAGGCAGATATTTCAGCTCAGGCATCGCAAGGGGCAACGCCTGTGCTGCTGGCGGTTGACGGGAAAGCGGTAGCCCTGCTGGCTGTACGCGATCCGTTGCGTAGTGATAGCGTGGCGGCGCTGCAACGCCTGCATAAAGCGGGATATCGTCTGGTGATGCTAACCGGGGATAACCCAACCACCGCCAATGCGATCGCCAAAGAAGCAGGGATTGATGAGGTGATAGCCGGGGTGCTACCGGACGGTAAAGCCGAAGCGATCAAACGTCTGCAAAGTGAAGGACGTCAGGTGGCAATGGTGGGCGACGGCATTAACGACGCGCCAGCGCTGGCTCAGGCGGATGTCGGTATTGCGATGGGTGGCGGCAGTGATGTTGCCATTGAAACCGCGGCGATTACCCTGATGCGCCATAGCCTGATGGGTGTTGCAGATGCGCTCGCGATTTCCCGCGCAACGCTGCGCAATATGAAGCAGAACCTGCTCGGTGCGTTTATCTACAACAGCATTGGTATTCCGGTCGCCGCCGGTATTTTGTGGCCGTTCACCGGTACGCTGCTTAACCCGGTGGTTGCCGGAGCGGCAATGGCGCTCTCGTCGATTACCGTAGTGAGTAACGCCAACCGATTGCTGCGATTTAAACCGAAGGAATAAGTACATCATTACGGATGCACTGCTTTAGGGTGGCGCATCCGTTATAGGGAAATTATTCTACGCGACCTTTTTTGCACGCTCTTCACGGCGTGCCAAATATTCAGCCACTGTTTCAATCCGTCCCAATTCTTCCTGGGTACGCATGTTGTTTTCAACTTCCCAAAGATCAACTGCCGCCTGGAGGTTTAGCCAAAAATCGACTGTGGTATCAAAAACTTTCGCCAGACGGAATGCCATTTCAGTGGTGAGTTTACGATTATTATTGATCAGTGCACTGACGCTATTACGATGAACATGCAGTAACTCTGCTAACTCATTGATTTTCAAATCGAGCGGTTCCAGATATTCATAGAGAAGAATATCTCCGGGTGTCGTCGGTTTTCTTGTTGCCTGTTTCATGGTTTTACCTTTCTCGTCAATACGACAGCTATGTTTTAGTAGTTGTGTGGGTCTAAAAACAATTCTTCGGCCTTGCCATTAACCCATTTAAATATCAGTCGGTACTGTTTATTCACTCTAATGGAGGAATATTCCTGTAATTTCCCAGACAACTCTTCGTATCGGTTCCCCGGAGGGGAGCGTAAATCCCGATGAGAAGTGGCAGCATTAATGATGTCCAACTTTCGTGATAACGTGGTATGGATTTCAGCAGGGATCTTTCGATGTGGCGTTGAATGGACAAAAAAATCAGCCAGCCAGGCATCACGAAAACTCCTTATATTATTCTTTTGAGCCATTCCATTCTCATCTCCTTGTCCATTGTTTAATTATTGTAATGCACACAAGCACTGTGCACAAGTGCGACAATCAACTCCATTTGCGCCATCCCTCCCCGCGCGCTAGCATGATATTTCACAAAGGGAGGTCGTATGGATCTGTTGTATCGGGTAAAAACGCTTTGGGCCGCGCTGCGCGGTAATCATTACACCTGGCCTGCTATCGATATCTCTCTTCCCGGCAATCGCCATTTTCATCTGCTCGGCAGTATTCATATGGGTAGCCACGATATGGCTCCCCTGCCCACCCGTTTGCTCAAAAAGCTCAAAAACGCCGATGCGCTGATCGTCGAGGCGGATGTTTCCACCAGCGATACGCCTTTTGCTAATTTGCCTGCCTGCGAGGCGCTGGAAGAGCGCATTAGCGAGGAGCAATTACAAAACCTGCAGCACATTAGCCAGGAGATGGGCATTTCTACCTCACTCTTTTCTACCCAACCGCTGTGGCAAATCGCGATGGTTCTTCAGGCGACGCAGGCACAAAAACTGGGGCTGCGGGCAGAATACGGTATCGATTACCAGCTATTGCAGGCGGCGAAGCAACAACATAAACCCGTGATTGAACTGGAAGGGGCAGAAAACCAGATTGCCATGTTGCTCCAGCTCCCTGACAACGGACTGGCGCTGCTGGACGATACGCTGACCCACTGGCACACCAACGCACGGTTGCTGCAACAAATGATGAGCTGGTGGCTGAATACACCGCCACAAAATAATGAAATAACGCTGCCTAATACGTTCAGTCAGTCGCTGTACGATGTGCTGATGCATCAGCGAAATCTCGCCTGGCGGGACAAATTACGCGCCATGCCGCCGGGGCGATATGTGGTCGCGGTTGGTGCACTACACCTGTATGGAGAAGGGAATTTGCCGCAGATGTTGCGCTAAAAAAATGGCCAATATCGCTATTGGCCCGTCAAAGAGGAATTTCATTTTTTTATTATTATGCCGTCACTTTAAGCGACGGTGTAACTCGATTGTCGCTCAATCTCACCATCCTGCCAATACTCTTAGGCAAGATGACTCTTTTTTTTGGACCGCCATCAGGCGTATGCTTGCTTCGTTTTTTTGTTTAAGGCAGGAAAATTACCATGACACCCGCAGTTAAATTACTCGAAAAAAACAAGATTTCGTTTCAAATCCACACCTACGAGCACGATCCGGCTGAAACCAATTTTGGCGATGAAGTCGTCAAAAAATTAGGTTTGAATCCGGATCAGGTCTACAAAACGCTGCTGGTCGCAGTGAACGGTGATATGAAACACCTTGCCGTGGCCGTTACGCCGGTCGCAGGTCAACTGGATCTTAAAAAAGTAGCAAAAGCGCTGGGTGCCAAGAAAGTTGAGATGGCCGATCCGATGGTCGCGCAGCGTTCGACGGGATATCTGGTTGGAGGGATTAGCCCACTGGGGCAGAAAAAACGTCTGCCAACGATTATCGACACCCCCGCACAAGAATTTGCCACTATTTATGTTTCCGGCGGCAAGCGCGGTCTGGATATCGAACTGGCGGCAAGCGACCTGGCAAAGATACTCGATGCCAAATTTGCTGATATCGCCCGTCGCGATTAAGCATTGTGCCGGATGCGAACATCCGGCACTTTCGGATTACTGCCAGCTCACCTCACCTTTCGGTTCATAAACACTCACATCCAGCGGCGAGCTTTTCTGGATATACGCTTTCAGCACTTCGGCATCAATAAAGCCGGTATTCACATAGCCCGGTTTGTTATCAAGGCGCGGATAGCCATCCCCGCCGGTGGCATTGAAGTTTAATGTCGCCATGCGGTAAGTTTTCGCCGGATCGACCGGTTCGCCTTTGATTTTCAGGTCGTTCAGTTTACCGTCTTTCGCCACAAAGCTAACGTTGGCAAATTGCGGGTAGGCACCTGAATCTGGCTTCATCTGCGCGACGGCGGTCAAGTAATCAATCACCTCTTTACCGGTCATGTCGGCATACACCACCACATTGCCGAATGGCTGCACTTTCAGTACGTTTTTATAGCTGATATCACCTGCTTCGATAGAATCACGAATTCCGCCTCCGCTCATCACCGCAAAGTCGGCACCAGTGCGATCCATTTGTGCTGCCAGAATCAACCGCCCCATATTGGTCTGTACAAAACGCACTTTGTCACGATCGCCTTCCAGACGACCATTGGTTTCGCCTATTTTCACTTCCAGCTGCGCTTTGCCTTTGTTCTGGAACGGTGATAACAGCGAGATCATTTGCTGGTTTTCAGCGATTTCAGGGGTGTACAGCACGCGCTCGCTTTTCCCGTCTTCCCAGGTCACTTTCTTCTTCAGGTTCACCGGAATCAGCTGGTAGTTAACCATTTTCATTTCGCCATTACGAAACTCAAAATCAGCCCGTCCCACGTATTTGCCCCACTCATGCGCCTGCACAATCCAGATGCCGTTTTGTTGATCCGGTTTGCATGGCGTACCCGGCACGTAATCGACCTGTTTTTTGTTTTCTGCCGCCATACAGACCGGATCTTGCGAGTGACCACCGACGATCATCGCCAGCGATCCGGCAGGCAGCGCGCGTGCCATCTCCACATCGCCCGGTGCGTTAGAGCCGTGCTCACCATTGTCGTAATGCCCCATATGGGTCGCCGCGATAATAATGTCTGGCTTTTCTGTCTGTTGCAGCTCCTGAATCACCAGCTTCGCTTCATCAGCGGGCTTACGAAATTCGATATCAGTGAAATATTCCGGATTACCAATTTTGGCTGTGTCATCCGTCGTCAGGCCAATAACGGCAATTTTCAGATCCTGACGCTTAAACAGCGCCCATGGTTTAAACAGGCGCTCGCCGGTACTTTTCTGGTAGATATTGGCGGAAAGCAACGGGAACTTAGCCCACTTTTCCTGCTGGCGTAATACGGTGAGCGGGTTATCAAATTCATGATTACCGATCGCCATCGCGTCATAGCCCACCAGATTCATACCGCGAAAATCAGGTTCGGCATCCTGTAAGTCGGACTCGGGCACGCCAGTGTTAATGTCGCCACCGGAAAGTAGCAGCACGCTACCGCCTTCAGCCGCAACCTCTTTGCGGATACCATCCACCAGCGTTTTTTGCGCCGCCAGACCATATTCACCATATTCATTGCGCCAAAAATGCCCATGATGATCATTGGTGTGCAGAACTGTAATTTTGTAGGTTTTATCCTGCTCGTACGCCAGAGCAGTTTCACTCGCCAGTGTAAATGTGGTTAACAGTGCTAACGCCACGCCCCGCTGCAATAATTTCATACTTCTCTCCCTGACCTGATTTCAACGTGTTGAAAAATAGTATGACGCGACATCATAGACAAGTCTGCGTCCGGTGAAGATAAATCTGCATCCAGATTAGAAATTCTGTATTCAGCGTTGAGACTTCCTTCAGGCGGCGCATACAGGTATGTTAGTCGGGTAATAATCACAAATAAGATCATTCTTTACATCGCAACCCTGAAAAAGTGACTTTCCTATGGCAATGAGTGAACAAACCCAGCCTGTGGCGGGCGCGGCTGCGTCAACGACCAAGGCCCGAACATCGTTTGGTATTTTAGGTGCTATCAGCCTCTCACATCTGCTGAACGACATGATCCAATCGCTGATTCTGGCGATTTATCCGCTGCTTCAGTCAGAGTTTTCTCTGACATTTATGCAGATTGGCATGATAACCCTCACCTTCCAGCTCGCCTCTTCGCTACTGCAACCAGTTGTCGGCTACTGGACCGATAAATATCCGATGCCGTGGTCGTTGCCAATTGGCATGTGCTTTACCTTAAGTGGTCTGGTGCTGCTGGCGCTGGCGGGCAGTTTTGGCGCAGTTCTGCTGGCGGCGGCGCTGGTCGGTACCGGTTCATCGGTCTTTCATCCGGAATCTTCTCGCGTGGCCCGTATGGCGTCCGGCGGGCGGCATGGCCTGGCACAATCTATCTTTCAGGTCGGCGGCAACTTTGGCAGTTCCCTGGGACCCTTGCTGGCGGCGGTGATTATCGCGCCTTATGGCAAAGGCAACGTTGCCTGGTTTGTGCTTGCGGCACTGCTGGCGATCGTGGTGCTGGCGCAAATCAGCCGTTGGTACTCGGCACAGCACCGAATGAATAAAGGAAAACCCAAAGCGACGATTATCAATCCACTGCCGCGCAACAAAGTGGTACTGGCGGTCAGCATTCTGTTAATCCTCATTTTCTCGAAATATTTCTATATGGCGAGCATCAGCAGCTATTACACCTTTTATCTGATGCAAAAATTCGGATTATCTATCCAGAATGCCCAGCTTCATCTGTTTGCCTTCCTGTTTGCCGTTGCGGCAGGTACGGTGATCGGCGGGCCTGTAGGGGATAAAATTGGACGGAAATATGTGATTTGGGGCTCTATCCTCGGCGTTGCGCCGTTTACGCTGATTTTACCCTACGCCAGCCTGCACTGGACGGGGGTTTTAACGGTGATTATTGGATTTATCCTCGCTTCGGCATTCTCTGCCATTCTGGTCTACGCTCAGGAGCTACTTCCGGGACGTATCGGTATGGTTTCTGGATTCTTTTTCGGTTTTGCTTTTGGCATGGGAGGTCTGGGAGCGGCAGTTCTGGGGCTTATCGCCGATCACACCAGCATCGAGTTAGTCTATAAAATCTGTGCTTTCCTGCCACTATTGGGGATGTTGACCATATTCCTGCCTGATAACCGGCATAAAGACTGATTTCATTGCAGCCAAAGGCAAACTTTGGCTGCATCGTTTTACAGTCGCCATAAGCCTTTCCTCTGTTAAACCGCCTTCTGTTTTCCGATCCGTGCTTTTTTTGCAGCTAATTCCATTTTTCTGCAAAATTCAACAATTATTCATAAACATCATCAATGAAATTGTCATAAACTATTACCTGTAATTTTGGTTTTCCCGGCCAAAAATGGACAATAACCACCAGGAAAAGGAGACGGAATGCATCACGCCACCCCGCTTATCACCACCATTGTTGGCGGCCTTGTGCTCGCCTTTATCCTCGGCATGCTGGCCAATAAACTACGTATTTCTCCTCTGGTGGGATATCTGTTAGCGGGTGTGCTGGCAGGACCATTCACTCCGGGCTTTGTTGCCGATACCAAGCTTGCGCCGGAACTGGCTGAACTGGGCGTCATTCTGTTGATGTTTGGCGTCGGTTTGCACTTTTCGCTCAAGGATTTGATGGCGGTAAAGGCCATCGCCATTCCCGGCGCGATCGCCCAGATAGCCGTGGCTACGCTGCTGGGTATGGCGCTCTCCGCCGTGCTGGGCTGGTCGTTAATGACCGGTATCGTGTTCGGCTTATGCCTTTCCACCGCCAGTACCGTGGTGTTACTGCGCGCACTTGAAGAACGGCAATTAATTGACAGTCAGCGTGGGCAAATCGCCATCGGTTGGTTGATTGTGGAAGACCTGGTCATGGTTCTGACGCTGGTGTTGCTGCCCGCAGTGGCAGGAATGATGGAACAAGGCGATGTGGGCTTTGCCACTCTTGCTGTCGATATGGGGATCACCATCGGCAAGGTGATCGCATTTATCGCCATTATGATGCTGGTAGGTCGCCGTCTGGTGCCGTGGATTATGGCACGTAGCGCAGCAACCGGTTCCCGCGAGCTGTTTACCCTGTCGGTGCTGGCGCTGGCGTTAGGGATTGCCTTTGGTGCGGTGGAGCTGTTTGATGTCTCCTTTGCACTCGGTGCGTTCTTTGCCGGGATGGTACTGAACGAGTCTGAACTGAGTCACCGTGCCGCCCACGATACGCTGCCATTGCGCGACGCGTTTGCGGTGCTGTTTTTTGTCTCCGTCGGGATGTTGTTTGATCCGTTAATTCTGATTCAGCAACCGCTGGCAGTGCTGGCGACGCTGGCGATTATTCTGTTTGGTAAGTCGTTAGCCGCGTTTTTCCTGGTGCGACTGTTTGGTCACTCCCAACGTACGGCATTAACTATCGCCGCCAGCCTGGCGCAAATTGGTGAGTTCGCGTTTATCCTGGCGGGACTGGGCATGGCGCTGGATCTATTGCCGCAAGCCGGGCAGAACCTGGTACTGGCAGGGGCGATTTTGTCGATTATGCTCAACCCGGTCCTGTTTGCGCTGCTGGAGAAATATCTGGCGAAGACCGAAACGCTGGAAGAGCAGACGCTGGAAGAGGCTATCGAAGAAGAGAAGCAGATCCCAGTGGATATTTGCAACCATGCGCTACTGGTAGGTTACGGTCGTGTAGGCAGCCTGCTGGGGGAGAAATTGCTCGCCTCTGATATTCCGCTGGTGGTGATTGAGACGTCACGAACCCGTGTTGATGAACTGCGAGAGCGCGGGGTCCGCGCAGTATTGGGCAATGCGGCGAACGAAGAAATTATGCAACTGGCGCATCTGGAATGTGCAAAATGGCTGATCCTGACGATTCCCAACGGTTATGAAGCGGGCGAGATTGTGGCATCTGCCCGCGCGAAAAATCCGGATATTGAGATTATTGCCCGCGCCCATTATGACGATGAAGTGGCGTATATCACCGAACGTGGTGCGAATCAGGTAGTGATGGGTGAGCGTGAAATTGCCCGTACTATGCTGGAACTGCTGGAAACGCCACCGGCGGGTGAGGTGGTGACGGGGTAAAACATTGATTCCATTGCCGGATGCGATGCTGACGCATCTTATCCGGCCTACGGATGCCATCGTCGTCCGGTCTGGTCGATAACTTAACGATCCCAGTAAGACTCTTCCAGGCTGTCTTCACGCTCCGGCAAGCCGCGCGTTAAACGAGGTGAATGCTGGTTCAGTACCTGATAGCTCACACGGTTAGCATATTTACACACCTGCGCTAACGATGAATAAGTTAACCAGGTGAATTTATGTTTGCTGGAGTTTGGTACGTTGCTACGGTGGTAGCTGTTGGCGGTAATGTCATGCAGCAACGCTGCCAGTGCGCCATCCCCTGCTCCGTTGGTATTCATAATTTTTTCCGGCCCGCCCATGTACGGCGCAATGTGCGAATAGACACGCAACGGATTCTGGCAATCCTTGTGGCGCATGGCGCGGCTAAACTCATACTGGTTAAATTCCGCTATAGCACCCGGCAGCAGCGGATGCTGGGTTTTACGTTTCGCTTCGTCTTCGGTAAAGCCCGCCATATACAAGCCGATTGGCCCTGCGGTACACAGCACCAGATCAACCCAGTCCAGCGCCTTGTCAGATGCCAACAACGGATCGCTTTCTCCGGTCAACGCTTCGGCTTCATCTTCGTTCATCGCAAGGATAGAGACGTGGTCTTTGAGGAATTGCTGCCACCACTGCGGATTCTCGGCAATGACAAACTTGGTGCCCAGCGTCAGCACCACCGGTACGTTATATTTCTTCGCGTACTCAATAGCTTTCATGGTTGCTTCCGGCATGGGTTCACCCGGCTTGCAACGCACCAGATAAGAGGTGAGAACCAGAGCCGAGGCTCCGGCAATCACATCTTCCGGAATACTTTCAGCCCGCAGCTGGTTCATGTGGCCGGGGCTGATAGCAAAGGTACGTTCCCCGGACTCGCCAATCAGCGTAAAGCAACGACCAATCGGGCCATCCACGCCTTGTAGATAGTTAAGATCGGTACGGCTGGAAGTGTTACACAGGTAACGATAGGCATAGCTGCCAATTTCAATATTGCTGCACATGACGCCCAGCAGCACCGAACGGTCGTCCGCGAGCACCGAGTAGTTGTGCATGGTGTTACCAATGGTGCCACCCGCAAACTGATGGGTAATCAGGTTTTTCTGTTTTAGTTCCTGATAAAGCGCTTCGGCTACGTCATCCTCAATCACCAGTGAATGCCCGGCGCTTAATCCATAACGCTCAATAAATTCATCATCCACTTTCGCTTCAATATCGACCAGCGTTTGATCGATACCCACTACCCAGGCAGCGCTGGTTTCGTTTTCTGGCTGGAATTGCTGAAGCAGCGGATCGCGTGCGTTTACGGGAAAATAATGTTTGGATTTACGTTTGCCGGGAAATTTCATGGTTGTTTTTACGGGTGGTTAACTGAGCGGCGAATGTTAACACAATCTGACGGGAGCGCGCGAGACGCAGCCAGTTTCAATATCAGCAGGCGGGATCGCATTTTCATGGCAGTGGTTCCTTACAATGACGTAATTTGAAAGGAGTTTTTGCATGAAGCCGGAAAACAAATTACCCGTTCTGGACCTTATTTCTGCTGAAATGAAGACCGTTGTGAATACTCTTCAGCCGGATTTACCGCCCTGGCCCGCAACGGGAACGATTGCTGAGCAACGACAGCATTACACGCTTGAGCGCCGATTCTGGAATGCGGGCGCTCCAGAAATGGCAACCAGAGCTTACATGGTTCCAACAAAATATGGGCAGGTGGAAACACGTCTCTTTTGTCCGCAGCCAGATAGCCCGGCGACGCTATTTTATTTGCATGGCGGCGGTTTTATTCTCGGCAATCTTGATACCCACGATCGCATCATGCGCCTGCTGGCAAGCTACAGCCAATGTACGGTGATTGGCATTGATTACACCCTTTCACCTGAAGCGTGTTTTCCGCAAGCGATAGAGGAAATTGTGGCTGCCTGTTGTTATTTCCACCAGCAGGCGGAAGATTATCAAATCAATATGTCCCGCATTGGCTTTGCCGGTGATTCCGCAGGTGCCATGTTGGCGCTCGCCAGTGCGTTGTGGTTGCGTGATAAACAGATCGATTGCGGTAAAGTTGCGGGCGTTTTGCTGTGGTATGGGCTTTACGGATTACGGGATTCCGTGACTCGTCGTCTGTTGGGCGGTGTCTGGGATGGCTTAACGCAACAGGATTTACAGATGTATGAAGAGGCGTATTTAAGCAACGACGCGGACCGCGAGTCGCCGTATTACTGCCTGTTTAATAATGATCTCACTCGCGAAGTTCCGCCCTGTTTTATTGCCGGGGCGGAGTTCGATCCGCTGCTGGATGACAGCCGTCTGCTTTACCAGACGTTAGCGGCGCATCAGCAGCCCTGTGAGTTCAAACTCTACCCAGGCACGCTGCACGCCTTTTTGCATTATTCACGGATGATGAAAACCGCCGACGAGGCTCTTCGCGACGGCGCTCAGTTCTTTACCGCTCAGCTTTAGCGATACGCGGCAACAAGATTAGCCATCATTTCAATATGTTCCGGCGTGGCATTAAGTGCCGGAATATATTCGTATTTTTTCCCGCCCGCACCGAGGAAGACCTCACGGTTTTGCTCGGCAATCTCTTCCAGCGTCTCCAGACAATCCGCAGCAAAGCCCGGGCACATCACCTGAATATGACCTACACCTTTTTCTCCGAGCATTTTCAGCGTTTCGTCGGTATAAGGCATCAGCCAGGGTTCCCGCCCAAAGCGCGACTGAAAGGTCATCATCACTTTTTCCGGTGCCATCCCCAGTGCGGAAGCCAGTTCGCGAGTCGTTGTGCGACAACGTTGCGGGTAATCATCGCCTTCATCTGCATAACGCTGGGGAATGCCATGATAAGAGAGCAACAGCAGATCCGGTTCGCCATGTTTGGCAAAAGAAGCACGTACGCTGTTCGCCAGTGCATTAATATAATCGTGGTTATCGGCGTAATCACGAATAAACGATATCCCCGGAATGCTACGTTTGCGCGCCAGAATGCGTGCCAGTTCATCCCATACCGCACCGACCGTTGAACAGGAGTATTGCGGATAAAGCGGCAGCACCACAATATGATCTACATGCTCTGCCAGAAGTTCATCTACGGCGCTTTCCAGTGATGGCGAGCCGTAGCTCATTCCCAGCGCCACGGGCGTCTCCGGTAAACGTTGCGCCAGCGCCTGCTGTTGCTGGCGGCTGTAAACCATCAGTGGCGAGCCACCTTCCATCCAGACAGAAGCATACAGCTTCGCCACACGCGGCGAACGCAGCGGCAAAATCACGCCGCGCAGCAATGGCCACCATAACAACCGTGAGGTATCAACCACACGTCTGTCGCTTAAAAATTGTTTCAGATAGCGTTTTACCGCTTCAGGTGTGGGGGCATCGGGCGTACCCAGGTTTGCCAGCAGGATACCGGTTTTTGTTTGACGCATTACCGCCTCTTATCGATTCAACTTGTTGATAATTGTAGCGGAAAAGTGAAGAAGAAGAACTAATTGCTGTAAGAGGTATTGCCTGAGGAGGATGAGCAGACCTGCCCGAGAGCAGATCTGCTGCGGCTTGATTAGCCGAGGATTTTTTCCAGATCAGCGCGAACTTCAGCCACCGGCTTGGTGCCGTCAACTTTCGCGTATTTGGTGTTACCTGCTTCCGCTTCTTTGGAGTAGTAGCCGATCAGCGGTGCAGTCATCTGATGGTATTCAACCAGACGTTTACGCACGGTTTCTTCCTGATCGTCTTTACGGGTAGTCAGTTCTTCACCGGTAACGTCGTCTTTGCCTTCTACTTTAGGCGGATTGAATTTAACGTGATAAACACGACCAGACGGCGCATGAACGCGGCGGCCGACGATACGATCAACAATCAGTTCGTCCGGTACGTCGAATTCCAGAACGTAATCAACATTGATGCCCGCTTCTTTCATCGCGTCTGCCTGCGGAATGGTACGCGGGAAGCCGTCCAACAGGAAACCATTACGGCAGTCTTCCTGAGCAATGCGCTCTTTAACCAGCGCGATCACCAGTTCGTCGGTGACCAGTTTGCCAGCATCCATAATGTCTTTTGCTTGTTTACCCAGCTCGGAGCCAGATTTGACCGCAGCACGCAGCATATCGCCAGTGGAGATTTGCGGAATACCATATTTCTCCATGATGAACTGAGCCTGAGTCCCTTTCCCCGCGCCCGGAGCGCCAAGCAGAATGATACGCATTGCGAAAATCCCCTTAAAATGTGTCGAATTTTTTGAAAAAGCGATAAACGATACCACCAACAAGCGATTGCCTCAAGAAAGGCACCTGGGGCTGAAACGGTTAATGGCGAGATAATTTGCGGAAAGTGCAGATGATGAAAAGAAAAATGCCGGATGACAAAAAGGTCATCCGGCATGACATCAGGAAACCAGCAGCTGGTTCATACGACGAATAAACAGGTTCGGATCTTCCAGCGTGCCGCGTTCTGCCAGCAGCGCCTGATCCAGCAGCAGTTCTACCCACTCGCTGAACTTGGCTTCATCTTCAGTATCTGCCGCACGTTTCACCAGTACGTGATCCGGGTTCAGTTCGAAGATGTATTTCACTTCCGGCACTTTCTGGCCCGCTGCGGCAAACAGTTTCGCCATCTGGGTGCTCATTTCGTCCGCGTCGGTAGAGACAATCGCTGGCGTATCGGTCAGACGGTGAGTCAGACGGACATCTTTCACGCGCTCGCCGAGCAGGGCTTTCACACGGTCGATGAACGGAGTCAGTGCTTTCTCCGCTTCTTTCGCGCTCTCATCAACTTCGTCAGCCAGTTTTTCCAGCGACTCGTCAACTTTAGACACCGACTGGAACGGTTTACCGTCGAACTCAGTCAGATAGTTCATCATCCACTCATCGATGCGGTCGGAAAGCAGCAGAACTTCGATGCCTTTCTTACGCAGCAGTTCCAGGTGCGGGCTGCTCTTCGCTGCCGCATAGCTGTCTGCGGTGATGTAGTAGATTTTCTCCTGCCCTTCTTTCATGCGGGAAACGTAGTCTTCCAGAGATACGGTCTGCGCAGAAGAATCGGTATGGGTAGAAGCAAAACGCAGCAGTTTGGCGATCGCTTCCTGGTTAGCGAAATCTTCCGCCGGACCTTCTTTCAGTACCAGGCCAAACTGTTGCCAGAAGGTCTGGTATTTTTCCGCGTCGTCTTTCGCCAGTTTTTCCAGCATTTGCAGCACACGCTTGGTCAGCGCATTGCGCAGGTTACGCGTTACCGTGCTGTCCTGGAGGATTTCACGGGAAACGTTCAGCGGCAGATCGCTGGAGTCAATCAGACCACGCACGAAGCGCAGATAATTCGGCATGAACTGTTCTGCGTCGTCCATGATGAACACACGCTGAACATACAGTTTCAGACCGTGTTTATGATCGCGGTTCCGCATATCCCACGGTGCCTGAGACGGAATGTACAGCAGGCTGGTGTACTCCTGCTTACCTTCAACGCGGTTGTGGCTCCAGGTCAGCGGATCGTTAAAGTCGTGGGCGATGTGTTTATAGAACTCTTTGTACTCTTCATCGGTGATTTCCGACTTGTTACGAGTCCACAGCGCCTGCGCTTTGTTGATTTTCTCCCAGGAGATAACGGTTTCGCCGTCTTTCTCTTCGCGTTTTTCGATCTCTACCGGCAGCGCGATATGGTCGGAGTATTTGCTGATGATGGAACGCACGCGCCAGTCATCGAGGAACTCGTCTTCGCCTTCACGCAGATGCAGGGTGATTTCAGTACCACGATCTTCTTTGGTGATGTCGGCAACGGTGTATTCACCTTCACCAGCCGATTCCCAGAAAACACCGTTTTCTGGTTTTTCGCCTGCCGCGCGAGTACGCACGGTCACTTTGTCGGCCACGATAAACGCAGAGTAGAAACCAACACCAAACTGACCGATCAGCTGGCTGTCTTTCGCCTGGTCAGAACCCAGGGATTCGAGGAATGATTTGGTGCCGGATTTAGCGATAGTCCCCAGATGGTCAATCACTTCGTCGCGGGTCATCCCCACGCCGTTATCGGAGATGGTCAGCGTGCGCTTGTCTTTATCGAAAGAGACACGAACGCGCAGTTCGCCATCACCTTCGTACAGGTCCGGGTTAGAAAGCGCGCGGAAACGCAGCTTGTCCGCCGCATCGGAGGCGTTAGAGATAAGCTCACGCAGGAAGATTTCTTTATTGGAATAGAGAGAATGGATCATCAGGTGCAGAAGCTGCTTCACTTCTGACTGAAAACCACGAGTTTCTTGTCCTTTCATGTAGGTCTACCTCAATAATGCCATTTTAAGGTTAAAAACAGGATGAGGGAGAGATGGGGACAAGGGAGAATAATTTCAAGCGAGAGCAGGTGATCCTGCTCTCGTTTGCTTAAAAACGAATCTTATGACGCCCGGCAAGGGAATGTGACAGCGTGGTGCCATCGACCATTTCCAGTTCGCCGCCAACCGGTACGCCATGAGCGATTCGGCTGGCTTCCACGTCATATTGCGCACAAAGCTCGGCAATGTAGTTAGCGGTAGCTTCACCTTCAACCGTGGGGTTGGTGGCGAGGATCACTTCAGTGATTTTTTCCTCTGCCAGACGCTGTTCCAGGCGATCAAGGCCGATGTCATCCGGACCGATGCCGTCCAGCGGCGACAGGTGCCCCATCAACACAAAATAACGACCTGAAAACTGCCCCGTCTGCTCAATGGCGTAAATGTCCGCCGGACTCTCCACCACGCAGATTTGACCGTTTTCCTGACGACGCGGATTCGAACAGATGTTACAGACTTCCTGTTCGGTGAAAGTGCGGCAATCGGCGCAGTGGCCGATTTCCGACATCGCCCGGGTGAGCGCCTGCGCCAGACGCATCCCGCCGCTACGATCGCGCTGAAGCAGCGTGAACGCCATACGCTGCGCCGACTTCGGGCCAACGCCCGGCAGACAGCGCAGTGCTTCCATAAGCTGTGTTAACAGCGGGCTGGTTTGCATCAGAACGGCATCTTAAAGCCAGGCGGCAGCTGCATTCCGGAGGATACAGAGGCCATTTTTTCTTTCTGCGTTTCTTCAATACGACGTGCTGCGTCGTTGAATGCTGCAGCCACCAGGTCTTCCAGCATCTCTTTGTCGTCTTCCAGCAGGCTCGGGTCGATCTCTACGCGACGGCAGTTGTGTGCACCGTTGATGGTCACTTTTACCAGACCTGCGCCAGATTCGCCGGTGACTTCCAGCTGCGCGATCTCTTCCTGCATTTTCTGCATTTTTTCTTGCATCTGCTGGGCTTGCTTCATCAGGTTACCCAGACCGCCTTTACCAAACATAGGTTTCTCTCTCAATCACGTTAAGGATGACGAACGTAAGCTGTGCTTACGATCAAATGGGGCGGATACTTTCTTCATCCAGCTCCGCATCGAAGAATCGACGCAGGGTCTGAATATTATTATCCGCAATAATGGACTCGCGCGCCTGCGCAAGTTTTTCTTCGTATATCGCCTGACGCCATTCCAGCGGCGTACGCACCGCGGGATTATCATCTTCAACGATAGTCAGTTCAACCGTTGAACCTTTTAACGTGCTCAACGCTTCAGCCAGTTTTTGCTGTGCGCCGCGGTTGTTCAAATGCCGCTGAGAGGAGCGCAAATGCAGACATACTGCGTTGTCGCTCTCCTCTTTCCAGGCATTTAACGCCACCTGTTCGACCAGTTTTGGTAGCGAAAGTTGACTCACCTGAGCCGCCCACGGGTCGCGCTCAATGGCTTCTGCCGCCAGCTTCGCCGCCAGTTCCGGCGTTTTTTCATGTTCCAGCGCTTTTTTCAGCGCCTTCGGCGTGGCGACCACTTCTTTTTGCTGCATCACTGGAGTGGTCGCCTTCCAGCGATACGCTTCTTTTTTGGCTGGCGCTTTTTCCAGCGCCGATGGCACCGGGCGCGCCTGAACGCGATCGGTGACCGAAGCCAGTCTTTCCAGCGCAGCGTTATTCACCGGCCGCGCGCGGGTAGCGGCTGCCGGTTCACTCTTTTTTGCTTTGGTTGCTCCCTGCACGCGCTGCAACTGCTTGCGCGCCGCCAGCACCTGGCTGGTGGTTTCCGGGAGCGGTACAGTCGGTGCCTGCTGCGGCGCTGATTGCGGTTGCGGCGGCACCTGGGTTGGCGTCATTACTGCCGTTGGCGCGACGGGCGCAAAGGACTGGCGTGGCACTTCTGGCTCAGGCAGCGGCATACGTGGATGGAACGCCAGCGCGCGCAGAAGCGTCATCTCAACGCCCATACGGCGGTCCGGCGCATACGGTAATTCTTTGCGACCAATCAACAGCGTCTGATAGTAAAGCTGAATATCCGTCGGCGGTATGGTGCGCGCCAGTTCACGCATCCGCAGCTCGATGGCGGCCATGTCGTTGCCAAGTGCAGCAGGCGAAAGTTGTACCATCGCAATACGATGCAACAGGCCGAGCATTTCCACCAGCAACGCTTCCCACTCGATACCACGGGCAGCGGCTTCATTAATCAGCGCCATTACGCGCTCGCCGTTGGCCTCGACCATCGCTTCAACCAGCGACAGCGCCTGATCGTCGTCAAGCGTACCCAGCATCGCACTGACCGCCTGGGTTGAAACCTGGCCGTCACCGCTGGCAATCGCCTGGTCGGTCAGACTTAAGGCATCTCGCAGGCTGCCTTCAGCGGCGCGCGCCAGTAATTGCAACGCCCGCGGCTCGTGAGCGATATGTTCTTCGTTGAGGATGTGCTCAAGCTGATGGCGAATTTGCTCGACATCCAGCGCCTTGAGATGAAATTGCAAACAGCGTGACAAAATCGTCACCGGCAATTTCTGTGGATCGGTCGTCGCCAGCAAAAACTTAACGTGCTCTGGCGGCTCTTCAAGGGTTTTTAACAGTGCGTTAAAGCTGTGACGCGACAGCATATGCACTTCGTCGATGAGATAAACTTTGAAACGACCACGCGCCGGAGCGTACTGGACGTTATCCAGCAGGTCGCGGGTATCTTCGACTTTGGTACGCGAGGCGGCGTCGATTTCAATCAGATCGACAAAGCGCCCCTGCTCGATTTCACGACAGTTATCGCACACGCCGCACGGCGTCGCGGTAATGCCGGTTTCGCAGTTTAGCCCCTTCGCCAGCAGTCGGGCGATAGAGGTTTTTCCGACGCCACGGGTACCGGAAAAAAGATAAGCATGATGAATACGCCCTAACGACAAGCCGTTCGCCAGTGCGGTCAGCACATGTTCCTGGCCGACGACGTCAGCAAAGGTTTGTGGGCGCCATTTTCGGGCTAAGACCTGATAACTCATTGGCAGGCTCTGAAACGCTGGAAGGTGGATTCACGAAGGGGTAATGCTAACACAGCCCCGTCAGAACGGCGAGGCTGAATGCACATCTTGTGCTGTCCGTAGCGTGGGCAGCACAAGACTGGCGATAATTAATGGCCCGGGAACGGAACAAGGCTGTAGCTGGTAATGCCCTGTTTTTCGAGACGCTGTTCGCCGCCGAGATCGAACAGGTTGATAATGAACGCAGCATCAGCCACTTCACCACCCAGACGACGGATCAGTTTAACGGTCGCTTCGATAGTGCCGCCGGTTGCCAGCAGGTCGTCCACCACCAGAACTTTGTCGCCCGGTTTGATGGCATCAACGTGGATTTCCAGCTGATCGGTGCCGTATTCCAGGTCGTAAGTTTCACTGATGGTTTCACGCGGCAGTTTGCCCGGTTTACGGACCGGTACAAAGCCAACGCCCAGACCCAGAGCTACCGGAGCGCCAAACAAGAAGCCACGCGCTTCGGTGCCGACCACTTTGGTAATGCCCGCATTTTTGTAACGCTCAACCAGCAAGTCGATGCTGAGAGCGTAAGCTTTCGGGTCTTCCAGTAAGCTGGTGACATCGCGGAAAAGAATGCCGGGTTTTGGGTAGTCCTGAATGCTTTTGATGCTATTTTTGAGATACTCAAGCTGCTGTGCAGTCGCGGTCATAAGTGTATGCCTGCTTGTTACGGTGGTACTCACGGCGCGTTTTAAACGTATCAAAAGTAACAGTTGTTTAACCTTTGACCGCCTGCGCCTGTGCTCGAAAACGCCAGAATGTACTGGCTGTACGCAATAATTGCAACTGCGATTGTTGTGCTTCAGTGCTTTTCTTGCTTTTCATCAATCACCGGAATTCGCCACATATAAAAAAGCAAACAGGCGAGAATTACCAGCAACATGATGCGCACCCATGGCATCTGGACGAACCACAGAGAAATGGCAAACGTGAGCAAAATAAGCATAATCGCCCGCGGTTTGACGCCGCGCGGCATCGCATGATGTTTCTGCCAGAAACGTAGATAGCTGCCAAACCATGAGCGGTACAGCAACCAGGCGTGAAAGCGCGGGGAAGAACGGGCAAAGCACCAGGCCGCCAGCAGGATAAACGGCGTCGTCGGTAATACCGGTAATACCACGCCCAGCGTACCCAGCACTACCGCCAGCCAGCCAATGATGATTAAAATGATTCGTTGCATATTGAGTGTTGTCAGCTTACAGAGTGGCTACTTTAGCATAACAATTATCATTTTCATTGAGGTCTTATCGTGAAAACCACCCTGCTGCTGGAAAAACTGGAAGGACAGCTCGCCACGCTGCGTCAGCGTTGTGCCCCGGTAGCGCAATTTGCCACGCTAAGTGCCCGTTTTGACAGGCACCTTTTTCAGACCCGTGCGACAACACTGCAGGCTTGTCTCGATGAGGCAGGCGATAACCTGGCTGCGCTTCGTCATGCGGTTGAGCAGCAACAGCTGCCGCAAGCCGCCTGGCTGGCAGAACATCTGGCGGCGCAACTGGAGGCTATAGCGCGTGAAGCCACAGCCTGGTCGCTACGCGAGTGGGATAGCGCACCACCGAAAATTGCCCGCTGGCAGCGTAAACGTATTCAGCATCAGGATTTTGAGCGGCGGCTACGTGAGATGGTAGCCGAACGTCGAGCCCGCCTGGCGCGGGTGACCGATCTCGTGGAACAGCAAACGCTGCATCGTGAAGTGGAAGCCTATGAAGCGCGCCTGGCGCGGTGTCGCCATGCGCTGGAAAAAATCGAAAACAGGTTAGCGCGTTTAACCCGCTAGCAATGGAGAGAGTATGTCACTGGAAAATGCCCCCGACGATGTCAAACTGGCCGTCGATTTAATTGTGCTGCTGGAAGAAAATCAGATCCCAGCCCGCACCGTGCTGCGCGCGCTGGATATTGTAAAACGCGATTATGAAAAGAAGTTACAGAGCGATGAGACTTCACAAAGCGAGTAAAAAATAAAGGGCGGCATCACTGTCGCCCTTTATTGTCCTTACCCTACCGCTGGTGTCGGATCGTCGCCTTTGTAGTCGCGTTTGACTTCCGTCACCTCATCGCCCTTCTCGTTGTGCAGATGCACTTCAAGCTGGTTAAAGGCAATGTTGATGTCGTTTTCACGGCACAGCTGATCGATAGTACGGTTCAGCTCATCGACAGTACGGCTACGGTCACGCAGTTCACGCACATACAGACGCAGCTCATGATCCAACGTGCTGGCACCAAACGCCGTAAAGAAGACTTCCGGCATTGGTTCGTGCATCACCCTTGGGTGCTCAGTCGCCGCCTTCAGTAACACTTTACGCACTTTTTCCAGATCGGAGCCATAGGCCACGCCGAGACGGATCACCAGACGCGTAGTCGTGTCAGTCAACGACCAGTTGATCAGACGCTCGGTAACAAACGCTTTGTTCGGGATGATCACTTCTTTGCGATCGAAATCGGTAATCGTTGTCGCACGAATACGGATCTTACTTACCGTCCCCGAGAAGCTACCAATGGTTACCGTATCGCCAATGCGCACCGGACGTTCGAACAGAATGATCAAACCGGAGACGAAGTTACCGAAAATTTCTTGTAAACCAAAACCAAGACCTACGGATAATGCTGCTGCCAGCCACTGGAGTTTATCCCAAGAGACGCCCAGCGATCCGAACACCGTCATCGCACCAACGGCAATAATGATGTAGTTAAGGATGGTAGTAATGGCATACGACGCGCCCTGGCGCATATTCAGTCGCGAGAGCACCAGCACTTCCAGCAAACCAGGCAGGTTGCGAATCAACGCCCAGGCCACCATTGAGGCGATAATCGCAAACAACAGACTGCCCATGGTGACGTTTTTCACCACCGCAGCACCAGCTTCAGTACCGTTGTAATGCCAGAGCGTAATGCTGTCGAGATAGCTGAACACGGTGATCAAATCGGACCAAATTGCCCAGAACATGACACCGAACAGCGCAAACATCAGCAACATGGTAATACGCAGCGTCTGCTGGTTAACTTGCTCCAGTGCAATGGTGGGTTCTTCCGGCGGTTCGGCACCTTCTGCGCCCTCTTTCACCAGATTCTGCCGACGCGCCAGCGCACGACGCCAGGCGATACGCCGCGCCGCTACGCTTAAGCCGCGCAATACCGTCTGGTACAGCAGGTTCCAGATGATCACCAAATAAACGGTTTCAATCCAACGCCCGGAGAGGCGCAGCGTGGTGTAGAAATAACCCGTGGCGGTCAGCACCATCAACGCAATCGGGATAATCGACAGTACGGTAATGGTGACCAGTCGCATGGTGTGCGACTCTTTATCACGCCAGCTTTCGCGGCACATCGGCCACACCAGGAAGGCAATCAGCAGCAAGTTGAAGAAAATCATCGCCTGCCCCAGCACATCATCCATCAGATGCAGCGGGGAAAGTTCTGCCACCACAGACCAGAAATGGATAGGCAGCAATGCGAGACTGATGCGGACAATTTGCCGACGCCAGTGGCTGGTCTGCTGTTCCGGCATGCCGAAGTGACGCACGGCAACGCCGTTTTTCTCCAACACTTTCCAGCACAGGCCAAACACCAGCCAGAAAATCGCCAGTTTTTTACTGAACGACCATAGCAGTTCGCTGATGTTGAGCTGCATGGTCAACAGAATCAGGCCAACCGCGAGAATAATCAGGCACACCGGCAGCGCACGGATCAGGTCGATAAGGATCGCTTTTGGTGTGTTGAGCTGGCTGTCGTTACGCAGGGAACCCACAGCGGAAGCCAGTTTTTGTTGATACGCTTTCAGCCAGCCCAGACGCCAGTGGATCAGCCCGGCAATCAACAGCAGCGGCAAACCGGCGAGGAAAGCGATAAAAACGGCAGGCCAGGCTTTTTCCCAGTTCACCGTGATTTTCATCGACTTAAATTCATCTTTCAGGCTTTGCGGGAACGCTTTGATCCAGTCCCAGTCCATTGGACGGTTACTGTTCACCCAAAAGATTTGCTGAGTCAGGATGGATTTCAGGTTTTTCGACACACTCATTAACTGCTGCTGGTTGATTTGCAGGTTAATGGCCATCATCAGCTGGTTACCCAACTGTTTGTTAAGCTGATCCAGCAATTCGCGACGCATATCAACTACTTGCAATAACGCATCGTGAACTTCGCTGTTGACTTCGTTGGTGTGACCTTCTTCCAGTTTGTTGACGAACGCATCGCTCTGGAAGAGTGCATCACGCTGCTGGTTAACTTCAAACTGTTCGAGACGCAAATCCGCGATGCGGTTGGTCATGTTTTCCAGTTCATCCGCCGAGGGCAGCGTTTGTTGTTGCTGGTAAAGGATACGAGACAACAGCAGGCTGCCCTTCAGGACGGCAATCTGCTCTTTAATATTGCGTTCCGATTGCAGCGCCCGCTCCAGCCAGTTTTTGACTTTAATGTTTTGCTGCATCAACTGATTACCGTTTTCAGTCGCGGTAATCAGACGCTGACTTAACTGCTGGTTAATTTCCAGTTCCTGCTTCACCAGCGGATTAGCCTGAATACGCGCGGCTTCATCCGGGGAGACGGCTTCCTGCGCCGTTTTTTCGGTTAAAGTCAGACGCTTGCTGTTTACTGCTTCTTGCAACAGCTGCAACTGGTGCTCCAGACGGGCGCTGTTCGCCGTCACGTAATCACGTTGCTTTTGCAAGGTATCCTGCAAGACGGTGTTCCCTTCCAGGCTTTTACGCTGCTGGTCAATCTCGGCATTCAGCAAAGCCTGCTGAGCCTGCATTAACACTTTCTGGCTGGGACGTAAGGCAGTCTCGCCGACATCAGTCCCGTCCAGACGACTGCGAATTTGTTGCAGCTGCTGCGAAGCGTTATACATCGCATTTTGCACGCGTTCGGGCTGCGTCTGTAACGAAACCAGCTGGCTGTTATAAGACGCCAGATCGTTTTGTGCGTTTTGCAAATCGTCCAGCGCCTGGGCAACGCGAGTTTCCAGCTGGCGCAACGAAAGCGTGCTCAGAATTTTGCGCGTTTCTTCGTCGTTATCGACATCGCTAAGTGCTGTTAACGCCGCGGTCGCCTGGCGCATTTTTTCCGGCGCTTCAGCGACTTTTTGCCGTAGCTGAACTGTCTCTTCTTTTACGCGATCGATTTTATCGAGGGTGGCTAATGTATCTGTCAGATCCTGCTGCACCAGTTTGTCCTGAGCAGAAAGATCTTTTTGTTTATTCAGTGAGTCAAGTTGTGCCTGCAGGTCCGCTTTTGTCGGCAGATCACCATTCGATGACGCCCGCGCAAACGCCGTGTTCTGGCATAACAAGACAAAAACAAAAGCAATAAATGCTGAAAAAACAAAATGCCGTGATCGTTTGTAATACTGGAACATAGTCATGATGAATGAAGGTTTCTGAACCTGAAGAACGACCTGAAAAAGTCAAACCGCAAGAATATCACGACGCAGTGAACCAGAATAGCAACGACGAAAATGTCCAGGAAAAATCCTGGAGTTAGATTCAGGGTTATTCGTTAGTGGCAGGATTACGAAGCGTGGGGCACAGGAGATACATCTCCAGTAAGATGGCGACGTAATCGCGGGCTTCTTTTTTAAGATCAAAAGATTGCGGGGCAAAGAGCCAGTTTTCCATCAGGCCGGAAATATAGCCGCGCATAATAATTGCTGCGCGACGCGTCATTAAATCCGCAGGCAACATTTTCGCTTCAATACAATGTTTTAACGTTTGTTCTATACGGTCATAACTTTCCAGACAGAGATTACGTTGTGCCTGTTGCACAACAGCCATTTCTCCGACAAATTCGCATTTGTAGAATATAATCTCCATCAATAATCGACGCCGTTCTTCTGTCACCGTGGATTCAAGAACATGAATTAATATCTCTCTTAATACTGAGAGTGGATCGCCAGGGAATTTTGCCTGATACTCAAGCTCTAGTTCACCAATATTGGATTCTGACAGTTCCCAGATCTCACTGAACAAATCCGACTTGTCTTTAAAATGCCAGTAGATTGCACCGCGCGTAACGCCAGCTGCTTTTGCAATCTCACCCAGCGAGGTGGATGATACCCCCTGCTGTGAGAAAAGACGTAGAGCCACATCGAGGATGTGTTGGCGCGTTTCTTGCGCTTCTTGTTTGGTTTTTCGTGCCATATGTTCGTGAATTTACAGGCGTTAGATTTACATACATTTGTGAATGTATGTACCATAGCACGACGATAATATAAACGCAGCAATGGGTTTATTAACTTTTGACCATTGACCAATTTGAAATCGGACACTCGAGGTTTACATATGAACAAAAACAGAGGGTTTACGCCTCTGGCGGTCGTTCTGATGCTCTCAGGCAGCTTAGCCCTAACAGGATGTGACGACAAACAGGCCCAACAAGGTGGCCAGCAGATGCCCGCCGTTGGCGTAGTAACAGTCAAAACTGAACCTCTGCAGATCACAACCGAGCTTCCGGGTCGCACCAGTGCCTACCGGATCGCAGAAGTTCGTCCTCAAGTTAGCGGGATTATCCTGAAGCGTAATTTCAAAGAAGGTAGCGACATCGAAGCAGGTGTCTCTCTCTATCAGATTGATCCTGCGACCTATCAGGCGGCATACGACAGTGCGAAAGGTGATCTGGCGAAAGCCCAGGCTGCAGCAAATATCGCGCAATTGACGGTGAATCGTTATCAGAAACTGCTCGGTACTCAGTACATCAGTAAACAAGAGTACGATCAGGCTCTGGCTGATGCGCAACAGGCGAATGCTGCGGTCACTGCGGCGAAAGCTGCCGTTGAAACTGCGCGGATCAATCTGGCTTACACCAAAGTCACCTCTCCGATTAGCGGTCGCATTGGTAAGTCGAACGTGACAGAAGGCGCATTGGTACAGAACGGTCAGGCGACTGCGCTGGCAACCGTGCAGCAACTTGATCCGATCTACGTTGATGTGACCCAGTCCAGCAACGACTTCCTGCGCCTGAAACAGGAACTGGCAAATGGCACGCTGAAACAAGAGAACGGCAAAGCCAAAGTGTCGCTGATCACCAGTGACGGCATTAAGTTCCCGCAGGACGGTACGCTGGAATTCTCTGACGTTACCGTTGATCAGACCACCGGGTCTATCACCCTACGCGCTATCTTCCCGAACCCGGATCACACTCTGCTGCCGGGTATGTTCGTACGTGCACGTCTGGAAGAAGGGCTTAATCCAAACGCTATTTTAGTCCCGCAACAGGGCGTAACCCGTACGCCGCGTGGCGATGCCACCGTACTGGTGGTTGGCGCGGATGACAAAGTGGAAACCCGTCCGATCGTTGCAAGCCAGGCTATCGGCGATAAGTGGCTGGTGACAGAAGGTCTGAAAGCAGGCGATCGCGTAGTAATAAGTGGGCTGCAGAAAGTGCGTCCTGGTGTCCAGGTAAAAGCACAAGAAGTTACCGCTGATAATAACCAGCAAGCCGCAAGCGGTGCTCAGCCTGAACAGTCCAAGTCTTAACTTAAACAGGAGCCGTTAAGACATGCCTAATTTCTTTATCGATCGCCCGATTTTTGCGTGGGTGATCGCCATTATCATCATGTTGGCAGGGGGGCTGGCGATCCTCAAACTGCCGGTGGCGCAATATCCTACGATTGCACCGCCGGCAGTAACGATCTCCGCCTCCTACCCTGGCGCTGATGCGAAAACAGTGCAGGACACGGTGACACAGGTTATCGAACAGAATATGAACGGTATCGATAACCTGATGTACATGTCCTCTAACAGTGACTCCACGGGTACCGTGCAGATCACCCTGACCTTTGAGTCTGGTACTGATGCGGATATCGCGCAGGTTCAGGTGCAGAACAAACTGCAGCTGGCGATGCCGTTGCTGCCACAAGAAGTACAGCAGCAAGGGGTGAGCGTTGAGAAATCATCCAGCAGCTTCCTGATGGTTGTCGGCGTTATCAACACCGATGGCACCATGACGCAGGAGGATATCTCCGACTACGTGGCGGCGAATATGAAAGATGCCATCAGCCGTACGTCGGGCGTGGGTGACGTTCAGTTGTTCGGTTCACAGTACGCGATGCGTATCTGGATGAACCCGAATGAACTAAACAAATTCCAGCTAACACCGGTTGATGTCATTACCGCCATCAAAGCGCAGAACGCCCAGGTTGCGGCGGGTCAGCTCGGTGGTACGCCGCCGGTGAAAGGCCAACAGCTTAACGCCTCTATTATTGCTCAGACACGTCTGACCTCTACTGAAGAGTTCGGCAAAATCCTGCTGAAAGTGAATCAGGATGGTTCCCGCGTGCTGCTGCGTGATGTGGCGAAAATTGAGCTGGGTGGTGAGAACTACGACATCATCGCAGAGTTTAACGGCCAACCGGCTTCCGGTCTGGGGATCAAGCTGGCGACCGGTGCGAACGCGCTGGATACCGCTGCGGCAATCCGTGCTGAACTGGCGAAGATGGAACCGTTCTTCCCGTCGGGTCTGAAAATTGTTTACCCGTATGACACCACGCCGTTCGTGAAAATCTCTATTCACGAAGTGGTTAAAACGCTGGTCGAAGCGATCATCCTCGTGTTCCTGGTTATGTATCTGTTCCTGCAGAACTTCCGCGCGACGTTGATTCCGACCATTGCCGTACCGGTGGTATTGCTGGGGACCTTTGCCGTCCTTGCCGCCTTTGGCTTCTCGATAAACACGCTAACAATGTTCGGGATGGTGCTCGCCATCGGCCTGTTGGTGGATGACGCCATCGTTGTGGTAGAAAACGTTGAGCGTGTTATGGCGGAAGAAGGTTTGCCGCCAAAAGAAGCTACCCGTAAGTCGATGGGGCAGATTCAGGGCGCTCTGGTCGGTATCGCGATGGTACTGTCGGCGGTATTCGTACCGATGGCCTTCTTTGGCGGTTCTACCGGTGCTATTTATCGTCAGTTCTCTATTACCATTGTTTCAGCAATGGCGCTGTCAGTACTGGTGGCGTTGATCCTGACTCCGGCTCTTTGTGCCACCATGCTGAAACCGATTGCCAAAGGCGATCACGGGGAAGGTAAAAAAGGCTTCTTCGGCTGGTTTAACCGCATGTTCGAAAAGAGCACGCACCACTACACCGACAGCGTAGGCGGTATTCTGCGCAGTACAGGGCGTTACCTGGTGCTGTATCTGATCATCGTGGTCGGCATGGCCTATCTGTTCGTGCGTCTGCCAAGCTCCTTCTTGCCAGATGAAGACCAGGGCGTATTTATGACCATGGTTCAGCTGCCAGCAGGTGCAACGCAGGAACGTACGCAGAAAGTGCTCAATGAGGTAACGCATTACTATCTGACCAAAGAAAAGAACAACGTTGAGTCGGTGTTCGCCGTTAACGGCTTCGGCTTTGCGGGACGTGGTCAGAATACCGGTATTGCGTTCGTTTCCTTGAAGGACTGGGCCGATCGTCCGGGCGAAGAAAACAAAGTTGAAGCGATTACCATGCGTGCAACACGTGCTTTCTCGCAAATCAAAGATGCGATGGTTTTCGCCTTTAACCTGCCCGCAATCGTGGAACTGGGTACCGCAACCGGCTTTGACTTTGAGCTGATTGACCAGGCTGGCCTTGGTCACGAAAAACTGACTCAGGCGCGTAACCAGCTGCTTGCAGAAGCAGCGAAGCACCCTGATATGTTGACCAGCGTACGTCCAAACGGTCTGGAAGATACCCCGCAGTTTAAGATTGATATCGACCAGGAAAAAGCGCAGGCGCTGGGTGTTTCTATCAACGACATTAACACCACTCTGGGCGCTGCATGGGGCGGTAGCTATGTGAACGACTTTATCGACCGCGGTCGTGTGAAGAAAGTTTACGTCATGTCAGAAGCGAAATACCGTATGCTGCCGGATGATATCGGCGACTGGTATGTTCGTGCTGCTGATGGTCAGATGGTGCCGTTCTCGGCGTTCTCCTCTTCTCGTTGGGAGTACGGTTCGCCGCGTCTGGAACGTTACAACGGCCTGCCATCCATGGAAATCTTAGGCCAGGCGGCACCGGGTAAAAGTACCGGTGAAGCAATGGAGCTGATGGAACAACTGGCGAGCAAACTGCCTACCGGTGTTGGCTATGACTGGACGGGGATGTCCTATCAGGAACGTCTCTCCGGCAACCAGGCACCTTCACTGTACGCGATTTCGTTGATTGTCGTGTTCCTGTGTCTGGCGGCGCTGTACGAGAGCTGGTCGATTCCGTTCTCCGTTATGCTGGTCGTTCCGCTGGGGGTTATCGGTGCGTTGCTGGCTGCCACCTTCCGTGGCCTGACCAATGACGTTTACTTCCAGGTAGGCCTGCTCACAACCATTGGGTTGTCGGCGAAGAACGCGATACTTATCGTCGAATTCGCCAAAGACTTGATGGATAAAGAAGGTAAAGGTCTGATTGAAGCGACGCTTGATGCGGTGCGGATGCGTTTACGTCCGATCCTGATGACCTCGCTGGCGTTTATCCTCGGCGTTATGCCGCTGGTTATCAGTACTGGTGCTGGTTCCGGCGCACAGAATGCAGTAGGTACCGGTGTAATGGGCGGGATGGTGACCGCAACGGTACTGGCAATCTTCTTCGTTCCGGTATTCTTTGTGGTGGTTCGCCGCCGCTTTAGCCGCAAGAATGAAGATATCGAGCACAGCCATACTGTCGATCATCATTGATACAACGTGTAATCACTAAGGCCGCGCAAGCGGCCTTTTTTATGCATAACCTACGAACATTAAGGAGTCATTGAACCACCAACTCAGGATCTCATACGAAAACCAGTATTAAACACGTATAAAATTCATAAAAAATACTGATTGTTAGTTAATTTATATTAAGTAGCGCTAATAGATTTAATAATCCATAATCATTTAGAGGCTATTCTTAATTATTTGCGGTAATTCTTTATTCATTCCTCGGTTATTACGTCATATTCAGAGCAATCCTGGTATTAGTGTTACCAATTTCATCTGGCGATAATCCTGAAATGTTATGAACAGTTCGAGCAAACTGCTTTTACCTGCTGCGGGTTAGTGCTAGTATGAAAAAGTAAGTCCTGTCCCGCTTCCTTCCTAATTGTAATTTTTCGTAATAATGCGATGAAAACCTGCAAAGAGTGGCTTATAGTTAAGCTAACAAACGAGAGGGCAAGTCCAGGTCAGTAAGTTTTTTCCATCCCGAAAGGTGTCCGTTAGTTCAACCGCTAAGAAGGGGACGCGTTATGGATGAATACTCACCCAAAAGACATGATATCGCACAGCTTAAGTTTCTCTGTGAAACCCTGTATCATGACTGTCTTGCAAACCTTGAAGAAAGCAATCATGGCTGGGTTAACGACCCAACCTCGGCGATCAACCTCCAGTTGAATGAACTGATTGAGCATATTGCGACCTTCGCACTTAATTACAAAATTAAGTATAATGAAGACAATAAGCTCATTGAGCAGATCGACGAATATCTGGATGACACCTTTATGTTGTTCAGCAGTTATGGTATTAATATGCAGGATCTTCAGAAATGGCGGAAGTCAGGTAATCGACTATTCCGTTGTTTTGTCAATGCGACGAAAGAGAATCCTGCGAGTTTATCTTGTTAGAATTATTACAACCATGGGTAGAAGTATGTCCGAAAAACCTTTAACGAAAACCGATTATTTAATGCGTTTACGTCGTTGCCAGACAATTGACACGCTGGAGCGTGTTATCGAGAAAAATAAATACGAATTATCAGATAATGAACTGGCGGTATTTTACTCAGCCGCAGATCACCGCCTCGCCGAATTGACTATGAATAAACTGTACGACAAGATCCCTTCCTCAGTATGGAAATTTATTCGCTAATAAATAATTGGCTTTCGGAGCTATAACCAGCTGTTTATTAAGAATTTTATACTTTATCGCCATGAAGGCATACCCTATGTGATCTTCATCACACAGACGTAATGGGAACGTTCTCTTCACTGACTTTTCGTCTTACTGTGTTGCCGCATTTTCAGCAACCGGAGGTCAGTAATGAGCACAGAAAAAGAAAAGATGATTGCTGGTGAGTTGTATCGCTCGGCAGATGAGACGTTATCTCGCGATCGCCTGCGCGCTCGTCAGCTTATTCACCGATACAATCATTCCCTGGCGGAAGAGCACACATTACGCCAGCAAATTCTCGCTGAATTATTCGGTCAGGTGACAGAGGCTTATATTGAGCCAACGTTTCGCTGTGATTATGGCTATAACATTTTTCTCGGCAATAATTTTTTCGCCAACTTCGATTGCGTGATGCTTGATGTCTGCCCTATTCGCATCGGTGATAACTGTATGTTGGCACCAGGCGTTCATATCTACACGGCAACACATCCCATCGACCCTGTAGCACGTAATAGCGGTGCTGAACTGGGGAAACCCGTCACCATCGGTAATAACGTCTGGATTGGCGGACGCGCGATCATTAACCCTGGTGTGACCATTGGTGATAACGTCGTGGTAGCCTCAGGTGCAGTTGTCACAAAAGATGTCCCGGACAACGTTGTCGTGGGCGGTAATCCAGCCAGAATAATTAAAAAATTGTAACCAGTTTTTCGCAACTGTTATGCAAAATCGTGGCAAATCTGTTACTTTCCCTCTACTATTCCCACGTTAAAATAGGGTGTTCCCTGGAAAGTTGCAGATACCACGAAGGCAAACGATGACCGAAATACAACGCCTGCTGACCGAAACGATTGAGTCTCTGAATACCCGCGAAAAACGCGACAACAAACCCCGCTTTAGTATCAGTTTTATCCGTAAACATCCGGGGCTGTTTATCGGTATGTACGTTGCTTTTTTTGCCACCCTGGCGGTGATGTTGCAGTCCGAAACGCTTTCAGGCTCTGTCTGGCTACTGGTTGTATTATTTATCCTGCTGAATGGTTTCTTCTTTTTCGATGTCTACCCACGCTACCGCTATGAAGATATCGACGTGCTGGATTTCCGCGTTTGCTATAACGGCGAATGGTACAACACGCGCTTTGTACCTGCCGCGCTGGTTGAAGCCATCTTGAACTCTCCGCGTGTCGCGGATGTTCATAAAGAACAACTGCAAAAAATGCTCGTCCGTAAAGGTGAACTGTCTTTTTACGATATTTTTACCCTCGCTCGCGCCGAATCAACATCTTAAGTTAGGGTTACATACCAGGCGTAAAGCTCTGCGCCTGGTCAAATGACAACGTTCGTTTCCACCCATCACTTCATGAAATCCCGGCTCTACCTCCTTATCTCCTGCCAGCCTTTTTCCACAATCAGATATACTTTCCCTACACTGTGTTAATAAGGATATGCTGGTGAGAACACGACATCTGGTCGGCCTTATTTCGGGAGTACTGATTCTTTCAGTATTGCTGCCTGTCGGCTTAAGCATCTGGCTGGCCCATCAGCAGGTAGAAACATCATTTATTGAAGAGCTGAATACGTATTCCTCCCGCGTCGCTATTCGGGCCAATAAGGTGGCGACACAAGGGAAAGATGCGCTGCAAGAGCTGGAAAGATGGCAAGGCGCTGCCTGTAGCGCAGCCCATCTCATGGAAATGCGTCGGGTATCTTACAGTTATCGCTATATTCAGGAAGTGGTTTATATCGATAACAACGTTCCCCTGTGTTCGTCTCTGGAGCATGAAAGCCCACCCGATGCCTTCCCCGAGCCAGGTAAAATTTCGAAAGATGGTTATCGTGTCTGGTTAACATCGCATAACGATTTAGGCATTATCCGTTACATGGTCGCCATGGGAACGGCACATTATGTCGTCATGATCGACCCCGCTTCCTTTATTGATGTCATTCCCTATAGCTCATGGCAAATTGATGCCGCCATTATTGGCAATGCCCATAACGTTGTGATAACCAGCAGCGATGAAATTGCTCAGGGAATTATTACCAGACTACAAAAAACACCCGGTGAGCATATCGAAAATAATGGAATCATTTACGATATCCTGCCCTTACCGGAGATGAATATTTCGATCATCACCTGGGCTTCAACGAAAATGTTGCAGAAAGGCTGGCATCGGCAAGTCTTTATTTGGTTACCGCTCGGGTTGGTGATTGGCCTGCTGGCAGCGATGTTTGTGCTGCGTATTTTGCGCCGTATCCAGTCACCGCATCATCGGCTGCAGGATGCTATCGAAAATCGTGATATTTGCGTGCACTATCAGCCGATTGTCTCCTTAGCCAATGGCAAAATTGTCGGTGCTGAGGCACTGGCGCGCTGGCCGCAGACAGACGGTAGTTGGTTGTCACCAGATAGTTTTATTCCGCTGGCACAGCAAACGGGGCTTTCTGAGCCGTTGACGCTACTGATTATAAAAAGTGTCTTTGAAGATATGGGCGACTGGCTGCGTCAGCATCCGCAGCAGCATATTTCGATCAATCTTGAATCCACCGTGCTCACCTCGGAAAAAATCCCGCAATTGCTGCGTGAAATGATCAATCACTATCAGGTTAATCCCAGACAGATCGCGCTTGAACTCACTGAACGCGAGTTTGCCGATCCGAAAACCAGCGCCCCGATAATTTCTCGCTACCGGGAGGCGGGCCATGAAATTTATCTCGATGATTTTGGTACGGGGTATTCAAGTTTAAGCTATTTACAGGATCTGGATGTCGACATTCTGAAGATCGATAAATCTTTCGTTGATGCGCTGGAATATAAAAATGTCACGCCACATATCATCGAAATGGCAAAAACACTGAAACTGAAAATGGTAGCGGAGGGAATCGAAACCAGTAAACAAGAAGAGTGGCTACGCCAGCATGGCGTGCACTACGGCCAGGGCTGGCTCTACAGCAAGGCATTACCGAAAGAGGATTTCTTACGCTGGGCCGAGCAACATTTGTGAATTTTTGGGCTGACGGCACGCCGCACAGCCCGTCACGCTACCTATTCGTCGATGATTGACTCGAATCCGCCATAGATCATTCGCTTGCCATCAAACGGCATGGACTCGCCGAACTCTTTCATCCGTGGGTCCGACATCATCTTTTGATTAGCAGCGTCGCGGACCTCTTTTGAAGGGTATTCAATCCAGCTAAAGACAACCTCTTCATTCTCTTCCGCTTTCACCGCCATACGAAAATCGGTCACTTTACCATCCGGTACATCGCTGGCCCAGCATTCGACAATACGAAGCGCGCCAAACTCTTTAAACAATGGCGCAGCCTTAGCAGCCATTTCCCGATAGGCATCCTTTTTATCGGCAGGAACGGCAACCACAAAACCATCAACATACTTCATCAGACATACCTCCGAAGCGTACTGCGCAGCCAGACAATTCTTGCGACGTCAGTTGTGGTTAAAGTTTAGCCATATTGGGATTTTTTGACGAAACGGGGGGAGGCAGAAATGGGTGGGGGCCCTGCCAGCTACATCCCGGCACACGCGTCATCTGCCTTGGCTGCTTCCTTCCGGACCTGACCTGGTAAACAGAGTAGCGTTGCGGGAGAACCAACAGAGCCCCCATTGAGAGCGTTGAGAACCAACGCGCAGGCGCATTATCACTGCTGCCCCGGCTAATTGCAACCCATTGCGTGCCAGATGCTGGTTTCTTGCGCAATGCGGCTTCACTCGGGCGTTTTTCCAGATTATGCTGAAAAATTACCTCAGGAAGAAAAGATGGAAAAAGAAGATTCATTTCCCCAACGCGTCTGGCAAATCGTCGCCGCTATTCCCGAAGGCTATGTCACCACTTACGGTGATGTGGCGAAACTGGCAGGATCGCCCCGCGCCGCGCGCCAGGTGGGCGGTGTGTTAAAGCGTCTCCCTGAAGGCAGCACCTTGCCCTGGCACCGGGTGGTTAATCGCCACGGCACAATTTCGCTAACCGGACCGGATTTACAGCGTCAACGACAGGCATTACTGGCAGAAGGTGTGATGGTATCGGGAAGCGGGCAAATCGACTTGCAGCGTTATCGCTGGAACTACTAACCCTCTCCGGGCGGAGAGGGTTAACTGCGCTTAATATTGCGTAGGAGCTGGAACTGCCGAAGACGGATTCACCTGAGTTGGTGAAGTCGAAGGTACGGTAGTCGTTGCGCCACCGCTGGCCTGAACCGGCACGGCGGTTTGCTGCACCGGCACCAATGTCAGGTCGGCTTTAGTTCCGCCCTGGTTGATCACCGGCTGAACGGTATCGGTAATAAATACCAGTTTGTCATTCACGGTAATCGCCGCACTCAACAGAATACGCGCATTCGGCTGAACATCTGCCGGGTTAAATGGCAGAACAAAGCTGAATGGTGACTGTTTACCTTCGGTACGCACCGCTTTCTGCGCCAGCACTTTCGACGGCGCATCGGCTAAAGACGCGTCAGAAAGTGTCACGGTCAGCACAGCATCAGGCGGCAGTGCGACTTTCTGACGGATCCAGACGGTACCGGAGACATTCGGTTGCTGGATAGCAGGTTGTTGTGTTGCTGAAATAGACGTATTTGCAGCCGGTGCTGGCGTCTGAATATCCGCGCTTTTATCTGCGCAAGCCGCCAACGCAATCGCAACCGCTAAACCACTGGCCATGTGCACGAGTTTCATTCACTTCTCCTTATTATCAATGCACCAGCGGGCTAACTTTCCTCGCCGGAAGAGTGGTTAACAAAATAGTAACGTCAACAAGTGTGGCACACATCACGCATTTCTGCCTGTAATTAGCCCGTAATTCAGACCATTGCACCCATCGGACCAGTGGCAAATTTGCGTTATACTCAACTCACTTTGGCTTGCTGCGGCAGCTTTGTTACTGGAGAGTTATATGAGTCAGGCGCTAAAAAATTTACTGACATTGTTAAATCTGGAAAAAATTGAGGAAGGACTCTTTCGCGGCCAGAGTGAAGATTTAGGTTTACGCCAGGTGTTTGGCGGCCAGGTCGTGGGTCAGGCCTTGTATGCTGCAAAAGAGACCGTCCCTGAAGAGCGGCTGGTACATTCGTTTCACAGCTACTTTCTTCGCCCAGGCGATAGTAAGAAACCGATTATTTATGATGTCGAAACGCTGCGTGACGGTAACAGCTTCAGCGCCCGCCGGGTTGCTGCTATTCAAAACGGCAAACCGATTTTTTATATGACTGCCTCTTTCCAGGCACCAGAAGCGGGTTTCGAACATCAAAAAACAATGCCGTCCGCGCCAGCGCCTGATGGCCTGCCTTCGGAAACGCAAATCGCCCAATCGCTGGCGCACCTGCTGCCGCCAGTGCTGAAAGATAAATTCATCTGCGATCGTCCGCTTGAAGTCCGTCCGGTGGAGTTTCATAACCCACTGAAAGGGCACGTCGCAGAACCGCATCGTCAGGTGTGGATCCGCGCAAATGGTAGCGTGCCGGATGATCTGCGCGTTCATCAGTATCTGCTCGGTTACGCTTCTGATCTTAACTTCCTGCCGGTAGCTCTACAGCCGCACGGCATCGGTTTTCTCGAACCAGGGATTCAGATTGCCACCATTGACCATTCCATGTGGTTCCATCGCCCGTTTAATTTGAATGAATGGCTGCTGTATAGCGTGGAAAGCACCTCGGCGTCCAGCGCACGCGGCTTTGTGCGCGGTGAGTTTTATACTCAGGACGGCGTGCTGGTTGCCTCGACCGTTCAGGAAGGGGTAATGCGTAATCACAATTAAAAAAATAGCCGGAGGTGAAAACCGTCCGGCTGTTTTTTGCAGTGCTTGTTACGCGTTATAGGCATTCTCGCCGTGGCTGTTGACGTCCAGCCCTTCTCGCTCTTGTTCTTCCGGCACACGCAGGCCAACCGTCAGATCCGCCAGTTTGTAGCCAATAAATGCCACCACACCGGACCAGACGATCGTAATGGCGATGCTTTCCAGCTGTACCAGCAACTGATGGCCCATCGTCACACCTTCAGCGAAGCCCACGCCACCCAGCGAACTGGCGGCAAAAATCCCGGTCATGATACAGCCGACAATGCCACAAACGCCGTGCACACCGAAGACATCGCAGGGATCATCCACCCGCAGCAAGCGTTTGAGCATGGTAACGCCCCACAAGCCCGCCAGACCAGCTACCACGCCGATAATCAACGCGCCGCCAACACCAATGTAGCCACACGCTGGCGTCACGCCGACCAGACCGGCAATCGCGCCTGAACACGCTCCCAGCAGTGAAGGCTTACCACGCAGCGCCCATTCACCGAAGATCCAGCCAAGAATTGCCGCCGCCGTTGCGACCACAGTATTCACAAATGCCAGTGCTGCGATTTCATTCGCCGTGCCCGCTGACCCGGCGTTAAAGCCAAACCAACCGATATAGAGAATGGCAGTCCCGGTGAAGACCATCGGCAGGTTGTGCGGTTTAAACGCCTCTTTGCCGAAGCCCACGCGTTTGCCTATCAGATACGCGCCCACCAGACCGGCGATTGCGGCGTTAATGTGCACCACAGTGCCACCCGCAAAATCCAGTGCACCGTGAGAAGCCAGCAAACCGCCGCCCCAGACCATATGCGCAATCGGAATGTAGGAGAGCGTCAGCCATACCACCACGAAAATCAACACAGCTGAGAAACGGATTCGTTCCGCCAGTGCTCCAACTATCAAGCCTACGGTAATGCAGGCAAACGATCCCTGAAACGCTACGTGGATATACTGATAAATGCTGCCCATCACCGCCGTCAGTTCGATATTTTTCAGCATCAACCAGTTAATGTTGCCGAAGAAGTTGTTTCCCTCACCAAACGCCAGCGAGTAACCGTAAACCACCCAGAGAATACAGACCAGTGCAAACGTCACCGTCACCTGCGTCAGCATCGACAGCACGTTTTTGCCGCGAATCAACCCACCGTAAAACAGGGCAATCCCCGGAATAGTCATAAACAGCACCAGCGCAGTACAAATCATCATAAACGCATTGTCGGCTTTATCGGCCACCGCAGGTGCAGCCATTACCAGTCCCGGCAGCATCGCCAGTGAAGCAAGCCCAGTTTTTATCGTCGCTATCTTCATTTTTCGTTCCTGTTGCTGTGTGCCAGAGATTACAGCGCCGCTTCGTCGGCTTCGCCGGTACGAATACGAATGACGCGTTGCAATTCAGCGACGAAGATTTTGCCGTCGCCAATTTTTCCGGTGTAAGCCGCCTTACTGACGATATCGATCACTTCATCGAGTTGGTCATCAGCAATCGCCACATCAATTTTTACTTTTGGCAGGAAATTGACGCTGTATTCCGCCCCCCGGTACAGCTCGGCATGTCCTTTCTGACGCCCGAAACCTTTCACTTCGGTGACGGTCAGGCCCTGAATACCAATGGAAGATAACGCTTCACGAACGTCTTCCAGCTTGAATGGTTTGATTATCACGGTCACCAGCTTCATAGATCCCCTCCGGTCAGAATTCGGTAATGGTTCTGCTACACGAAGAAGGTATTGCAAGCGGTGTGCCAGAAATGAAAAACGAGAAAGAGAGCAGGAAGTTAAGAAGATTGAAAATGAAAACGCACTATGACAGTGCACAGTGCGTTACATTTTTGCACCAACGATGAAATATTGCGCTATTCAGGCGCTCAATGATTCCTCTTCACGCACGCTGGCTGCCAGCTCTTCGCCCGCAAGTTGCAGTTGATACATCTGCCAGTAGCGTCCCTGGGCCGCCAGCAGTTGCTGGTGAGTGCCCTGCTCCACGGCTTGCCCACGATGAAGCACCAGAATAGTGTCGGCATCAACAATAGTTGATAAGCGGTGAGCAATCACCACCAGCGTGGTATGCTCACGCACCGCCGCCAGAGCATGTTGAATCGCCTGTTCAGTACCGGAGTCAATGCTGGCTGTTGCCTCATCAAGGATCAGGATTTGCGGCGTCTCCACCAACACGCGCGCCAGTGCCAGCAGTTGCTTTTGCCCGACTGAGAGATTATTCCCCTGCTCGCCAAGCGGCGTGTAAATACCATCACTCATGCTACGCGCCAGCTCCGCCAGTTGCACGGTTTCCAGCGCCTGCCAGACGCGTTCTTCGGAGATATCACGCCCCAGCGTCACGTTGGCGAGGAAGGTATCCGCCAGCACCACCGGATCTTGCTGCACCATTGCCACGCCCTGGCGCAGCGCGCTGTGACTTAGCGAACTTAATGGACGACCATCAAGGCGAATCTCACCTTCCGTTAGCGGGTAATAGCCCATCAATAAACTAGCGAGGGTACTTTTACCACTGCCGGTATGCCCGACCAGCGCCACAAAGTTGCGCGAAGGCACCGAGAGATTAATGTTCTTTAGCACCATATTGTCATCGCGATAAGCAAATGACACGTTATCGACTTCAATGGTGCCGCTCTGCAACGGGCGATCATCATTGCCATATTGCTGGCGCGGTCCGTCCATCAGCTCAAACACGCGCTCACCAGCAACAACAGCCTGTTGCAGCATCGCCTGTTGCGTGGTCAGTTCGATTAAGGGTTCGTTAAGCCGCCCAAGATAGCTGATAAACGCATACAGTACGCCCACTTCAATGGTGCCGCTGACAGAGAAGCCAAACAGCATCAACAATCCACAAAGAATGAGCGATGAAAACAGACTCAGCAGCGGACGCAGCAGAAAACCGTCGAGGCGCAGGGTTTGCATCCTCGCCATATAGTGTGAACGACTGGCCTCACCCATACGTTCGCCAAATCGCGCCTGCTGACGGAACTGCTGGATAACGCTCATGCCATTGATGATTTCGTTAAAGCCGTCGTTGATATCCGCCAGATAGGCGCGCACACGACGGACAATCGGCGTGCTGTAACGCTGGTATATCACCATTACCACCAGCACCACCGGGAAAATCATTATCGCCACCAGCGCCATTCGCCAGTCGAGGCTGAACATCGCCACCAGCATCGCGCCCACCAGTGCGGCGCTACGCAGGACAGTTGCCACCACGGTAACGTAGAGATCGCGGATCACTTCAGTGTCATTGGTGACGCGGGAAATCACCTGCCCGACGGGTTGGGTATCAAACTCGCTTAATGGCTGGCGTAACGCAGCATCCATCACGTCGGTACGCAACTGTTGCACTACGCCTACTGCCGCCCGATTAAACAGCAGCGACTGCGCGTAATGTAGCCCGGCGGCAAACAGTTGCAGCCCAACATACGCCGCAGCCAGCCCTGCAACCACTTTCAACGGCAGGTTATTTTTCGCTACCATATTGTCGATAAAATAGCTGATAAGCAGCGGCCCACTGACTTCTGCCGCAGCCGCAACCCACATCATCAGGACCGCAATCCCCAACGGTTTACGCCACGGCGAACCGTACGCTAACAGACGCTTGAGAGTCGGCCACAGTTGGCTAAAACTACGCATCGACGGCCTCCTCGCGATTTTCCGGAGCGTCGTCGAGCGCCGCCTCCAGTTGTTGATAGCGATACATATCGCGATACCAGCCGCTTTGTTGTGCCAGCACATCATGATTGCCACGCTGGGCGATATGTCCGTGCTGCATCACAATAATTTCACTGGCTTCCGTCAGTGCCGAAAGGCGATGGGCACTGATGATTACCGTCCTTCCCTGCCCCCACTGGCGCAGGTTATGCAGGATCTGGTGCTCTGTGCGTCCGTCTACTGCCGAAAGCGCATCATCAAGGATGAGGATTTCCGCGTTGACTAATAACGCACGAGCAATGGAGATACGCTGTTTTTGCCCACCGGAAAGCATCACGCCGCGCTCGCCCACTTCTGTATCGTAACCTTGCGGTAAACGCAAAATATCGTCATGCACGCTGGCTAACCGCGCGACATGCTCAATCTCTTGCTGGGTGGCATTCGGGCAACCCAACGCGATGTTGTTCGCTACGGTGTCGGAAAAAAGGAACGGTGTCTGGCTAACTACCGCCAGGCGGCTACGCCAGCTATCGAGTTGTAACTTCGTCAGAGGAATATCATGAAAGCGGATATCCCCCTCGCTGACGTCGAAATGACGCTGAATGAGCGACAACAGGGTACTTTTGCCGGAACCAGTCGGCCCGCAAATACCTACCATCTGACCGGGTTTCAGGGCGAAATTGACGTTTTCCAGCGCAGGATGGTCAGTCTGCGGATACGTAAACTGGCGAATATTCACATCCAGTTCACCACGACCTTCTGGCACCTTATCACTACCATCAATAACGACTGGCGCTTCGGCCAGCATGGTACGAATTCGGCTATACGCCGCGCTGCCACGTTCCACAATGTTAAACATCCATGCCAGCGCCAGCATTGGCCAAATCATCAGACCTAAATACATCATAAAACTGGTGAGCTGGCCCAGCGTTAAACTGCCCTGTACCACCATCCAACTACCGCCGCCAATCGCCAGCAAGTTCGCCATACCAATCGCGATATAGATGGTCGGGTCGAAACGAGCATCAATACGCGCCACCCGCATGTTTTTTTTGCCGGTATCTTCGGCATCCGCGGCAAATAACGCCGACTGACGATCTTCCAGACCAAAAGCTTTGATCATGCGGATACTGGTGAGGCTTTCCTGGGTGCGGTCATTAAGACTGGAAAACGCCGCCTGTGCCAGCTTAAAGCGTTCATGCAAGGCATCGCCGTTGCGCTTGATCATGATCGCCATCACTGGCATCGGCAACAGGGCAAATAAGGTCAACTGCCAGCTAATTTGCGTAGACATCATAATCAACACAGCGCAGCCCATTACCAGTGAATCCACCAGCGTCAGCACCCCTTCTCCGGCGGCAAACACGACGCGATCGACGTCATTGGTCGCACGAGCCATGAGGTCACCCGTGCGATGACGCAGGTAAAACTCAGGATGCTGCCGGCTTAGCTGGCGGTAATAATCTTCACGCAGTTCAACAGCCAGTTGATAAGACGCACCAAACAGCAATACGCGCCAGACGTAACGCAGGAGATAAACCACAACGGCAATCAGCACCATGGTGGCGATCCACATCAGGATCTGCCCGGTAGTAAAGTGTTGTTCTGTCACGCCATCGACAACAATACCAACCACTTTTGGCGGAACCAGTTGCAGCATCGCGATAATGACAAGCAAGGCGACAGCCCCGAGATAGCGACGCCATTCCCGACGGAAATACCAGCTTAATTGAGCAAATAATCGCACGCGTTGTGTCCTGACCTGATTCTGGATATTTATTCGATGGGTAAAGAAGTGGTGTATTTAATCTGTTCCATCGCGAAGCTGGAAGTGACGTCCGACAGCCCCGGCACGCTGTTTACCAGACGCTTATAAAACTCGTCGTAGCGTTTCATGTCGGCAACCTGGACGCGCATCAGATAATCGTATTCACCGGCCATGCGCCAGAACCCCAGCACTTCTGGCATTTCGGTAACCACCGTGACAAAGCGGCAATACCATTCGCTGCTGTGATGTTGCGTTTTTATCAGCACAAAGGCGGTCAGGCCGAGGCCTATTTTTTCCGGATCCAGCAGGGCGACTTTGCCGATAAGGATACCGTCGTCCTCCAGCCGTTTCAGACGCTTCCAGCAGGGGGTGGTTGTCAGATTAACGGCTTCAGCCAGTGCCTGCAAAGAGAGGGTGCAATCCTGCTGTAGCAAGGCCAGCAGCTTACGGTCAATTTTATCTAACATAGCCCTTCCACAGAGAATTTTTTTCTCTTTTAATTCTATTTTAAAGGTGAAATCGCGACAATTTATTCTGTGCGGTTTAAGCACCACGGCACAAAATGACAAATTCAACGCAAAAAAAACCGGGCAATTGCCCGGTGCTGGAAGGGATCTCGTTATTCGGGGGAATAAGGTAGATGTGGATAGTCCAGCCAGTGCGTCAAATAGTGAGAGACAGCCTGATTTCGGCAATGTCCAATCACCGGTAAATGCGGGAGCTCCGCGCGCAGTTGCGGCATCGCATTGCCCATAATAAATCCGCTACCGACACTGCCTAACATTTCGCGATCGTTCATCGCATCACCAAAGGCCATGCAATCGCGTAACGATAAACCTAAATGTTGGGTCAGCACCGTCAATGCAGCGCCTTTATTGCAGCCCACCGGCAGCACTTCGAGGCAATCCGTGGCGGAAAAACATAAATGTGCACGCTCGCCTAATGCTTCGTATAGCTGGATCTGCAAGCGTGTAAGATCGTCGTGATCGCCACAGAAGCAGATCTTGGTGACGCTGCCGAGTGGCATTTTTTTGACATCGATTATCTGATAACGAAAACCGCTATAGACAAATGCCTGCAACAACGCAGGGATCTCTTTCCCGGTAAACCAACCATCGTCATTGAAGATATGCATGCTGGCTCGGGTATCCCATTGCTGATACAGCACCAGCTCCGCGACATCCGCAGGTAAATCATCACGATGTAAAAGTTCACCTTCCAGAGAATGCACGCGCGTTCCGTTGCCGGTAATCAAATATGCATCCAGCGATAGCGCCCCGAGAATATGCTGCATCTCCAGCGCATGACGCCCCGTGGCAAAAGTGAGGGTAATGTCGCGTTCACGCAGCCGCGCCAAAGTAGAGAGGGTTTTCTCACCTAAATGATGGTCAGGCATCAATAAAGTGCCATCCATATCAAATGCTGCCAGACGAGCCATTTCTTTCTCCACTCTGTGACACGGTTAATAGTGATTGAGTATCACCTGATATATACGGAAGTAATAGTGAATAGTTAAATAATATTGTTCCGGGTTTATATGCGACTGCTCAACCGTCTTAACCAGTATCAACGTCTGTGGCAACCTTCCGCCGGAAAGCCGCAAACCGTCACAGTCAGCGAACTGGCCGAACGCTGTTTTTGCAGCGAACGCCATGTTCGTACGCTGTTACGCCAGGCACAGGAGGCGGGATGGCTGGAGTGGCAGGCGCAGTCAGGACGCGGAAAGCGCGGACAATTACGCTTTCTGGTCACGCCAGAATCGCTACGCAATGCGATGATGGAACAGGCGCTGGAAACCGGAAAGCAGCAAGATGTGCTGGAGCTGGCGCAACTGGCCCCAGGTGAGCTGCGCACTCTGTTACAGCCGTTTATGGGCGGACAATGGCAAAACGATACGCCCACGTTGCGTATTCCCTACTATCGCCCGCTCGAACCGCTACAACCGGGCTTTTTGCCCGGCCGTGCCGAGCAGCATCTGGCCGGGCAGATATTTTCCGGCCTGACCCGCTTCGATAATAATACCCAGCGCCCGATTGGCGATTTAGCGCATCACTGGGAAACCTCTACTGACGGGTTACGCTGGGACTTTTATCTTCGTTCAACCCTACACTGGCATAACGGCGATGCAGTAAAAGCCTCACACTTACACCAGCGATTATTGATGCTGTTACAACTGCCAGCAGTGGATCAATTATTTATTAGCGTGAAGCGTATTGAAGTCACCCATCCGCAGTGTCTGACCTTCTTTTTACATCGCCCTGATTACTGGCTTGCGCACCGGCTGGCGAGCTATTGCAGCCATCTGGCGCATCCGCAATTCCCACTGATCGGCACGGGTCCTTTTCGCTTAACACAATTCACAGCGGAGCTGGTGCGCCTGGAAAGCCATGATTATTACCATTTACGTCATCCGCTGCTTAAAGCGGTTGAGTACTGGATAACTCCGCCGCTTTTCGAAAAAGATTTGGGAACCAGTTGTCGGCATCCCGTGCAAATCACCATCGGCAAACCGGAGGAGCTGCAACGGGTCAGCCAGGTCAGTAGTGGCATCAGTTTAGGTTTTTGCTATTTAACGTTGCGCAAAAGTCCCCGACTGTCCCTCTGGCAGGCGCGAAAAGTGATCTCCATTATTCATCAATCCGGTTTATTACAAACGTTAGAAGTCGGAGAAAACCTGATCACCGCCAGTCATGCATTACTGCCAGGCTGGACTATTCCGCAATGGCAAGTACCGGATGAGGTCAAACTACCGAAAACCTTGACGCTGGTTTATCACCTACCGATAGAACTTCATACCATGGCAGAACGTCTACAGGCGACACTGGCAGCGGAAGGCTGTGAACTTACAATTATTTTTCATAACGCAAAAAACTGGGACGACACGACCCTACTGGCACACGCAGACCTCATGATGGGCGACAGATTAATTGGCGAAGCACCGGAATATACCCTGGAGCAATGGCTGCGTTGCGATCCACTGTGGCCACATGTTTTCGACGCTCCAGCATATGCACATTTGCAATCGACACTGGACGCGGTGCAAGTAATGCCTGATGAGGAAAACCGATTTAATGCCCTGAAAGCGGTTTTTAGCCAGTTAATGGCAGATGCGACGCTGACGCCGCTGTTCAACTATCACTATCGCATTAGCGCCCCTCCCGGCGTGAACGGTGTGCGACTGACACCGCGCGGCTGGTTTGAATTTACCGAAGCCTGGCTTCCCGCGCCGTCGCAATGAATAGCTGGTCCGGGTTCATCGCAGGCGTTACCATAACGCTTTTATTGTTCAAGCAGGATTATCTATGAAACGTGCTGTCGTTGTGTTCAGTGGAGGCCAGGATTCCACCACCTGTCTGGTGCAGGCATTACAACAATATGATGAAGTCCATTGCGTGACGTTCGATTACGGTCAGCGACATCGCGCAGAAATCGACGTGGCACGCGAACTGGCGCTGAAACTGGGAGCACGCGCGCATAAGGTTCTTGATGTAACGCTGCTCAACGAGCTGGCGGTCAGCAGCCTGACGCGTGACAGCATTCCGGTGCCTGATTATGAACCTGAAGCCGATGGCATCCCGAATACGTTTGTCCCTGGGCGTAATATTTTGTTCCTGACGCTGGCGGCAATATATGCGTATCAGGTAAAAGCAGAAGCCGTAATTACCGGCGTCTGCGAAACGGATTTCTCCGGCTACCCGGATTGCCGCGATGAGTTTGTGAAAGCACTAAACCATGCCGTCAGTTTAGGCATGGCGAAAGATATTCGTTTTGAAACGCCGCTGATGTGGATTGATAAAGCGGAAACCTGGGCGCTGGCAGATTATTACGGCAAGCTGGATTTAGTCCGTAACGAAACGCTGACCTGCTATAACGGCATTAAAGGCGACGGTTGCGGTCATTGTGCGGCATGTAATTTACGCGCCAACGGTTTGAATCATTATCTGGCCGATAAACCGACGGTGATGGCAGCGATGAAGCAGAAAACCGGGTTGAATTAATTATTCCGGGTGTCGCCGGATGCGGCTTGAGCATCCGGCACCACAAAACGTTTACTTAACCATCTGCTCCAGCTTTTCGCGCAATTCCCCTTCCAGAGCTAATGCTTTCTGCGTTTTAAGATCAATACAAACAAACGTAATAAGCGCATCCGCTACTACCTGCCCTTCCGGCTCCAGTGTAATGACCTGGCTTAAGATGCCACTTTTACCGTTTAATTGCTGCAACTGACTGGTAATAGTTAACAGGTCGCTTAATACCGCCGGGCGACGATAGTTAATATTGATATTGACCACGACGAAGGCGATGTTATGGGCCGTCATCCACTGAAAACTGTCGCTATTTTCCAACCCATCCCAGCGGGCTTCTTCGAGAAATTCAAGGTAGCGGGCGTTGTTTACGTGCTGGTAAACGTCGAGATGATATCCACGAACTTTGATTTGTGTTTGCATAGCGCAATAACCTTACGTTGTTGTTATAAGAACTGTTATAAGTACAGAGGTCATAACTGGTATGACCTCTTCAGTCTGGCAAAAAATTGCCACTATGCAAATTAATTACAGGGTTAATACTGCCAGATTACGCTCCACCAGCGAATTGCCCATCCCCGGCACCTGCTTTAGATCCTCCACCGTTTTAAACGGACCGTACTCTTCGCGATAACTGACAATCGCCTGCGCTTTCTTCAGGCCAACGCCATTCATCGCGCGGGCTAACTCTTCCGCGCTGGCATTATTAATGCTGACCCGGGTGCCTTCTTCGTCACTGGCTTTCGCCGGAACTGCTGCTTTACTTTGTGCTGCAGGAGCTTCCGCTTTGGTTTCTACCGTTGTCGGTTTCGCCGCAGGAGCTGCCGCCAGCGCGCTATGAGACATTCCGGCACAAGCCAGAGACAGGGTAATGAGCAGTGCTTTAATTCCGTGTTTCATACTGTTTTCTCCTTGTTTGTTAACAGTGGAATCACCTTAACGGCAGTGAAAACAGTAAACAAATGGCAATGTTCAGAAATGGAAAAGGCCGCGAAAGCGACCTTTTCTTGTTACAGCTGCAAAGCATTTTTTTGCGAGGCGGCTTCAGGATTATTGCTGTTCCAGCGCATCGCCAATTTTGATTTTCGCCTCTTTACGCAGGTTACTCATCAGAGCTTCAAAGACGATTTGTGCGTTGTTCTGGGTGATACCCTGCACCATCGCTTTTTTCTGATCTTCCGGCATTGAACCTTGTTTCACTTCATCCAGCGCCAGCAGAACCACATTACCTTGCATATCGGTCGCCATACCGTAGCTCGGTTTGTCTTTCGCTGGCAGTGGCAGTGCAAACGCCGCCTGGCTAATCGGGTCACGACCGGAACGGCTTAAGGTTTTCGGCTCGCCAAATTTCAGACCGGCAGCCTGCATAGCTTCCGCACCTTTGCCGGCTTTCAAATCAACCAGCAGTTTCTCAGCATCCACTTTCGCCTGTTGTTCAGCTTTGTTGTGCTGAACCAGTGCCTTAACTTGTTCCTGAACATCTGCCAACGGTTTCACCGCTTCCGGTTTGTGCTCGCTGATGCGCAGCACGAATGCGCGGTCGCCGTCTACGGTGATGATGTCAGAGTTGATGCCCGGCGCGCCGTTTTCACCTACCAGACCGCCGTTGAAGATAGCGTCGGCAACTGGCTTGAAGTTCAACTCTTCCGGCAGGTTATCTTTGCTGAACCAACCCGTCTGAGTGGCTTTAACGCCGGCAGCTTGCTCTGCACCGGCCAGAGACTCGGTATCATTGCTTGCTGCATCGCTCACTTTCTGCTGCAGTGCGTAGTACGCATCGAGGGCTTTTTCGTGTTTCACTTTCGCCGCGACATCGTCACGCACTTCGTCTAACGACTTCACTTTCGCTGGCTGAATGTCGTCCAGACGTACAATCAGGAAACCGACCGAAGATTTGATGACACCAGAGAGTTGGCCTTTTTCTTTCAGACCAGCATTTTTCAGTTCGTCCGGGATAGTGGCATCTTCTAACCAACCCATATCGCCGCCGTTACGGGCAGAGATAATATCGGCAGATTTTTCTTTGGCTAACGCAGCAAAATCACCGCCTTTATTCAGCTCATCAAGTACCGCTTTCGCTTCATCTTCAGTTTTGGTCTGGATGATGCTGTAGCGGGTACGCTGCGGCTGGGTGAATTGATCCTGATGCTGATCGTAGTAGCTCTGGATATCCGCATCGCTAACCGGTTGCTGCATCGTTGCGGCATCCAGCTTGATGTAACTCACGCGGAATTGTTCCGGCGTCATGAAATTGTTTTTGTTTTGTTCGTAGTAGCTGGCAATTTCCTGTTCGGTCACAGGCTGCTTCGCCGCCAGCGCGTTAACATCGATAGTCGCTTCACGCACCACGCGTTGTTGAGCTACCAGTGCCGCCAGCTCGTCGGTTTCACCTTTCAGCATAAAATCGGTACCGGCAACGCCGTTAATCAGCTGTTGGGTAGTGAGCTGGTTACGCAGCGCCTGGGCGTACTGATCGGCGGTCATCCCCATCTGGTTGAGGATACCGTTATAGCGGCTGTTATCAAATTTGCCGTCAACCTGGAAGGCTGGGGTCGCGAAAATCGCCTGTTTAACCTGCTCATCGCTGATACCCAGTTTCAGCTCACGAGCGTACTGATCCAGAAGCGCCTCGTCGATCAGACGATTCAGCACCTGTTGACGCAGGGTTTTCATATAGCCTTCGTTCGCTGCAAGCTCAGAGTATTGATCGCCCAGCTGTTGCTGCATGCGATTACGCTCGCTGTTGAAGGCATTCTCGAACTGCCCACGGCTGATTTCCTGGTCATTCACTTTTGCGGCGTAGTTATTGCCTCCGCCAATCAGGTAACCACTCACGCCGGTCAATATGAACGACACGATAATGATACCGAAAATAATCTTGAGCACGAGACTGTTTGCAGCCGTGCGTAAGCTGTCCATCATGGTGTAACAACACTCCGCTGTAGATGACTGTGTACCTCACGCAACGTATCGATGCGCGCAAAGGCCTATTGTGACAAGAAACGGGGGCAATTGTCAGCCCACAAGACGCAGAAAGTCACCGATTACAAATAAAAAAGGCACATCAGTAGATGCGCCCTTGAACTTCGTCACATCCCCACTGGGGACAACGCTTAGTTTACCGCGTCTTTCAGTGCTTTACCTGCACGGAAGCTCGGTACTTTAGCGGCAGCGATGGTGATCTCTTTACCGGTCTGCGGGTTGCGGCCAGTACGGGCAGCACGCTCTTTAACGGCAAAAGTACCAAAACCTACCAGTGCTACATCATCCCCTTCTTTCAGAGATTCAGTTACGGAAGCAATAATAGCATCTAACGCACGGCCAGCCGCAGCTTTAGAGATATCAGCCCCTGCAGCAATCTTGTCGATCAATTGAGATTTATTCACTCTTCTCTTCCTCTTTATAATTTATATCGCACTTGAATCCTTCAAGGTACGAACGCGCAGCAGTTATATCAGGCCAGCCATCCCCTTACAACACCCCTTAATAAGGGCAAGCCCAATCCGCCATCTAACTTAGCGAGACAAAAAAAGGCTGGCAAGTCCGAATTAGCCTGCCAGCCCTGTTTTTATTAGTGCATTTTGCGCGAGGTCACTATTTTGCAGTCACAACCTGCATGCCAGACGGTTCATTTTGCAGCGCCAGAGTCAGAACTTCCTCAATGCGTTTCACAGGATGAATATCCAGATCGGCAATTACGTTGTCAGGAATCTCTTCCAGATCGCGTTTATTTTCGAACGGAATTAACACTGTTTTAATCCCGCCGCGATGCGCTGCCAGTAGTTTTTCTTTCAAACCACCGATAGGCAGTACCTGACCACGCAGAGTGATCTCACCGGTCATTGCCACATCGGCACGAACCGGGTTACCGGTCAGGCAAGAAACCAGCGCGGTGCACATAGCAATACCGGCACTCGGACCATCTTTCGGCGTCGCACCTTCCGGTACGTGGACGTGGATGTCGCGTTTTTCATAAAAATCAGGGTTGATCCCCAGTTTTTCCGCACGCGCACGAACCACCGTTAACGCCGCCTGAATGGACTCCTGCATCACTTCGCCAAGCGATCCGGTATAGGTCAGTTTGCCTTTACCCGGAACGCACGCGGTTTCAATGGTCAGCAAGTCACCGCCCACTTCCGTCCACGCCAGACCAGTTACCTGACCGACACGGTTTTCGTTATCCGCGCGACCATAGTCGAAACGCTGAACACCGAGATAGTCATGCAGGTTATCGCCGTTAATTTCGATATGTTTTAATGACTTATCGAGCAGTAACTGCTTAACCGCTTTGCGACACAGTTTGGAGATTTCACGCTCCAGACCACGCACGCCCGCCTCACGGGTGTAGTAACGAATAATGCCGATAATGGCGCTATCGTCGACGGTCAGCTCACCTTTTTTCAGTGCATTACGTTCAATCTGCTTCGGCAGCAGGTGACGTTTGGCGATGTTCAGTTTTTCATCTTCGGTATAACCGGAGAGGCGAATCACTTCCATACGATCCAGCAGCGGTGCCGGAATGTTCATGGAGTTCGACGTCGCGACAAACATCACGTCGCTAAGGTCGTAATCCACTTCCAGGTAGTGGTCGCTGAACGCTACGTTCTGCTCTGGATCCAGCACTTCAAGCAGTGCGGAAGCCGGATCGCCTCGCATGTCAGAAGACATTTTGTCGATCTCATCGAGCAGGAACAGCGGGTTTTTCACGCCCACTTTCGCCATTTTCTGGATCAGTTTACCCGGCATAGAACCGATGTAAGTACGGCGGTGACCACGGATTTCCGCTTCATCACGCACGCCGCCCAGCGCCATACGGACATATTTACGCCCGGTGGCTTTGGCGATGGACTGCCCCAGGGACGTTTTACCTACCCCCGGTGGCCCTACCAGGCAGAGGATCGGTCCCTTGATTTTGTTGACACGGCTTTGAACCGCAAGATACTCAAGGATGCGATCTTTCACGCGCTCCAGACCATAATGGTCGGTATCAAGGATTTCCTGCGCCTGACGCAGGTCTTTTTTGACCTTGCTACGCGCATTCCACGGTACCTGTACCATCCAGTCGATATAACCACGCACTACGGTCGCTTCTGCCGACATCGGAGACATCATTTTCAGCTTCTGCAACTCTGCTTCCGCTTTCTCTTTTGCCTCTTTCGGCATTTTCGCCGCGTCGATTTTGCGCTTCAGGGCTTCGTTTTCGTCCGGCGCGTCGTCCATTTCACCGAGTTCTTTCTGAATAGCTTTCATTTGCTCGTTCAGATAGTACTCACGCTGGGATTTCTCCATCTGCTTTTTAACACGGTTGCGAATGCGTTTCTCAACCTGCAGCAGATCGATTTCCGATTCCATCATTGCCATCAGATATTCCAGACGTTCGTTAACGTCGGACATCTCCAGAACGGACTGTTTGTCAGCCAGTTTCAGCGGCATATGTGCAGCAATGGTATCCGCCAGACGCGCCGGATCGTCGATGCTATTCAGCGACGTCAGCACTTCTGGTGGAATTTTTTTGTTCAGCTTGATGTAGCCTTCGAACTGGCTGATTGCAGTACGCACCAGCACTTCCTGTTCCCGCTCATCAATGGTCGGCGACTCCAGATACTCCGCCTTCGCAGAAAAGTGTTCGCCATTGTCAGAGAGCGCAGAAATACGCGCGCGCTGTAACCCCTCGACCAGCACTTTGACGGTGCCGTCAGGCAGTTTCAGCATCTGCAATATAGAGGCCACGGTCCCGACGGTGAAAAGATCGTTTACACCCGGCTCATCCGTTGAAGCTTCTTTCTGCGCGACCAGCATAATTTTTTTATCATGGTCCATCGCCGCTTCCAGACAACGGATAGATTTTTCCCGCCCGACAAATAAGGGGATGACCATGTGCGGATAAACCACCACATCGCGCAGCGGCAATACGGGGATTTCAATGCGTTCAGAACGCTCAGGATTCATAGAGCTCTCTCTTAGTTTAATTTCCGCCAGGTAATCAGATGACACGACTGTGCTTCACGCCATCTATTAACATGTACGTCAGTATATGGGGATGTTTCCCCCACATTCAACGCCGAGAATAGAGGAAAAATTAAAGGGGAGATAAAATCCCCCCTTTTTGGTTAACTAATTGTATGGGAATGGTTAATTATTCACCAGATGCCTGTTGCGCTTCCGGCTTGCCATAAATCAGCAACGGCTTGCTTTGACCATCAATTACCGATTCGTCGATAACCACTTTTTCGACGTCTTCCATGGACGGCAGATCGTACATGGTATCGAGCAGTGCGGCTTCTACGATGGAACGCAGGCCACGGGCACCGGTTTTACGCGCCATCGCTTTCTTAGCGATAGCATCCAGCGCCTCGTCACGGAATTCCAGATCCACGCCTTCCAGATTAAACAGCGCCTGATACTGCTTGGTCAGGGCGTTTTTCGGCTCTTTGAGGATCTGAATCAGAGCTTCTTCGCTCAGTTCATTCAACGTTGCGACAACCGGCAGACGACCAATGAACTCAGGGATCAGACCAAACTTGATCAGATCTTCCGGTTCAACCTGCGCCAGCAGTTCACCTTCGCTTGCTTTGTCGGACTTCGCTTTTACCGTCGCGCCAAAACCAATGCCGGAACCGGTTTCTACACGATGGGAAATCACTTTATCCAGACCGGCAAACGCACCGCCACAGATAAACAGGATCTTAGAGGTATCAACCTGCAAGAATTCCTGTTGCGGATGTTTACGCCCACCTTGCGGCGGAACAGCAGCTACCGTACCTTCGATCAGTTTTAACAGTGCCTGCTGTACGCCTTCACCGGAAACGTCTCGGGTAATGGACGGGTTGTCTGACTTACGAGAAATCTTGTCGATTTCATCGATGTAGACAATCCCGCGCTGCGCTTTCTGTACGTCGTAATCGCACTTCTGCAACAGCTTCTGAATGATGTTTTCAACGTCTTCGCCCACATAACCGGCTTCGGTCAGCGTGGTTGCGTCAGCCATGGTGAACGGAACGTCCAGCAGGCGCGCCAGCGTTTCGGCCAGCAGCGTTTTACCGGAACCGGTCGGACCGATCAGCAGAATGTTACTTTTGCCCAACTCGACGCCATTGCTGGTATCTCCGTTGCGCAGACGTTTGTAGTGGTTGTATACCGCGACCGCCAGCACTTTTTTCGCCTGTTCCTGACCGATAACGTAATCGTCCAGGTGGTTGCGAATTTCATGCGGCGTTGGTAGCGCACTGCGTTCACGATGCGGTGCAACTTCTTTAATCTCTTCGCGAATGATGTCGTTACATAAATCAACACATTCGTCGCAGATATACACGGATGGACCGGCAATCAGCTTGCGCACTTCATGCTGGCTTTTGCCGCAAAAAGAGCAATACAGCAATTTGCCTGAGCCATCTTTGCGTTTATCTGTCATGGGTCAAAACCTCTTCTTTGTTCTTTGTGCCGCACACGACGACGCAAATGCCATTCTCAGGCGCAAGCCGCTTACAGCGTTGTGCCGCCCTGGATAAGTATAGCGGCACAGTTGCGCCTCTGGCATCAATTACGATGGGTCAGAATCGAATCGACCAGACCGTATTCCACCGCTTCAGGGGCGGAAAGGAAGCGATCGCGCTCGGTATCACGTTCAATCTGTTCTAATGATTGACCCGTATGAAGCGCCATAAGTTCATTCATGCGCCCTTTAACTTTCAGAATTTCACGGGCATGAATTTCGATATCGGTCGCCTGGCCCTGGTAGCCGCCCAACGGCTGGTGAATCATCACGCGCGAATTCGGCAGGCAGAAACGTTTACCTTTTGCCCCTGCAGTCAGCAAGAAAGCGCCCATCGAGGCCGCCTGGCCCATACAGATGGTGCTGACATCAGGCTTGATAAACTGCATGGTGTCATAGATAGACATCCCGGCAGTAATCACCCCGCCTGGAGAGTTAATGTACAGATAGATATCTTTTTCTGGGTTTTCTGCTTCCAGGAACAGCATCTGCGCCACAATCAGGTTAGCCATGTGGTCTTCAACCTGGCCAGTCAGAAAAATGACGCGTTCCTTAAGTAGACGAGAATAGATATCAAAAGAGCGCTCACCTCGTGAGGTCTGTTCAATGACCATCGGCACCAGCGCCATATGGGGTGCAAAGTTATCTCGTTCGCCGCTGTATGACATTTCCGTCTCCTGGATAAAATTGAAAAAACCTGCTGTACCGATTGTAACCTTATGGACGGATTATCAGCTAGTCCCTGTGTTATGGGTACGGCATCACCATATTTCAAGCATAACAATCTTTTGTTGTTACGCTAACACCGAAAGAGGCTTTTCGCACGGTTCCATGCAAAATTCATGACAAAAAAAAGCCCACCACCTGGCGGTGACGGGCCTTTGTGCGAATTTAGCGCGTTATGCTGCGTAAATTACGCCTGCTGGTTCATCAGCTCGTTGAAAGTGGTTTCTTTTTCAGTCACTTTCGCTTTCGCCAGTACAGCTTCAACAGCCTGTTCTTCCAGAGCAACATTGCGCATGTTGTCCATCAGTTCTTTGTTTTTGCTGTAGAACTCGATAACTTCTTTCGGATCTTCGTACGCAGAAGCCATCTCTTCGATCAGGCCTTTCACGCGCTCTTCGTCAGCTTTCAGCTCGTTGGTGCGGATAACTTCGCCCAGCAGCAGGCCAACAACTACGCGACGTTTAGCCTGTTCTTCGAACAGTTCACGCGGCAGTTCCAGAGCTTGTTTTTCGTTGCCACCGAAACGCTGTGCAGCCTGGCGACGCAGAACGTCGATTTCGCTGTCGATCAGCGCAGCCGGTACGTCGATGTCGTTAGCTTTTACCAGACCTTCGATCGCCTGAGACTTAACGCGGTTACGGATGGCGCTCTTCAGCTCGCGCTCCATGTTTTTACGCACTTCAGCGCGCAGACCTTCTACGGAACCATCTTCAACGCCGAAACGTTTGATGAATTCTGCAGTCAGTTCCGGCAGTTCACGCTCTTCAACTTTCTTCAGGTTGATAGCGAATTTCGCTGCTTTACCTTTCAGGTTTTCTGCGTGGTACTCTTCCGGGAAGGTCACGTCGATGGTGAACTCTTCGCCAGCTTTGTGGCCTTTGATACCGTCTTCAAAGCCTGGGATCATACGACCCTGGCCCATCGCCAGTACGAAATCAGACGCTTTACCGCCTTCGAACTCTTCACCGTCTACAGAACCGGTGAAGTCGATGGTTACGCGGTCTTCTGCTTCAACAGCGCCGTCTTTTTCTTTCCAGGTCGCCTGCTGTTTACGCAGAGTATCCAGCATGCCGTCAACGTCAGCGTCGGTCACTTCAACGATCGGTTTTTCAACTTCGATCGCTTCCAGACCCTGCAGTTCAACTTCCGGATAAACTTCAAACTCTACAGAGTAGGTGAAGTCTTCACCCAGCTTGTATTCGCCCGGAACATAAGTCGGTGCGCCAGCCGGATTGATTTTTTCTTTAATGATGGCGTCAATGAAGTTACGGCTCATCAGGTCACCCAGAACGTCCTGGCGTACAGACGCACCATAACGCTGAGCAACGATATTCATTGGCACTTTGCCTTTGCGGAAGCCGTCAATACGTACTTTTTTCGCAACGTTGACCAGCTCGCTTTTAACAGCGGTCTCGATGCTGTCAGCAGCGATAGTAATCGTTACACGGCGGCCAAGGCCTTGAGTGGTTTCAACTGAAACTTGCATCTTGTTACCTCAAAAAATCACAGTGCTCGGTCAACTCTTACCCCGCAAGCACAGGTTGTTGGCTTCGCGGAACCGGGATGTTCTTATAATCAATCACATTCCCTGTTACCAGAATCATCCCGAAAGCATTCAAATAGGACGCGGCATTATAGCGGCATCACTTTTATGAGTCGAGAACGGTTATTGCGCGCTGTCGCGTATTTTTTCACAATTCCCGGGCAATTTTCGTCTGAATGCTGGGCAAAAAGCGCAAAATCCAGACAAAACAAAACGGCCCGCAGGCCGTTTTTCATAAAATCTTTAGCAACATACTGGAAAAGCGCCGACAGTTGCAAATGCGTTTTTACGCGATGCTTCCTGCTCCACGACAGGGAGGAGAGGCAAAGACGGTATCCTGCAACCCTTCCCACTCCTTAATAGTGTAAGTATGCAGAGCCAGCGCATGAACGGTAGTAGAGAGTTCCTCCGCTAAAGTACTGTAAATCATTCGATGACGATTCAGAAAACGTTCACCCGTAAAACGATCGCTGACCAGCACAACTTTAAAATGGCTTTCAGAGCCGGCTGGGACATTGTGACGATAGCTTTCATCCACTACTTCGAGGAATACGGGTTGGAACGCCGCCCTTAATTTTTCTTCTATCCGCTCACGTATCATCATGAAATATCTCCTCCGACAACGCTGAGATGTCATCCATCCCTTTAAATACTAGCCGCTTTTACCGTTTCCATTGCAGCTTAACAACAAATATTTAGGTTTCGTCCTGGTTTTTCCGTCAAGCGTATGAAGTTTACTGATTTAAAGATTGAAACACAGGCCTCGCATCAGCGTTTCTTTTACCAGGGGCGATTATTTCGTCAACATGATGAATTTACATGCCTTACCCACTTCCCCTCGCCGTTGGCAATGTTATGATGGCGGGAATTTTTACCAAACACGCTTAAGAGTCTCTGAGAGCCCGAACATGTTCAAAAAAATCCTCTTCCCGTTAGTTGCTCTGTTTATGCTTGCAGGATGCGCAAAACCGCCAACAACTATTGAAGTTTCACCGACGATAACACTGCCACAGCAGGATCCAAGCCTGATGGGCGTCACCGTAAGCATTAATGGTGCCGATCAGCGTACCGATCAGGCGCTGGCAAAAGTCACCCGCGATAATCAAATCGTTACCCTGACCGCCTCCCGCGATCTGCGTTTCCTGCTGCAAGAAGTGCTGGAAAAACAGATGACCGCGCGTGGTTACATGGTTGGTCCGAATGGCCCGGTTAATCTGCAAATCATCGTTAGCCAACTGTATGCTGACGTGTCCCAGGGCAACGTGCGCTATAACATCGCCACCAAAGCGGATATCGCTATCATCGCTACCGCGCAGAATGGCAACAAAATGACCAAAAACTATCGTGCCAGCTACAACGTTGAAGGTGCGTTCCAGGCCTCCAACAAAAATATCGCCGATGCGGTTAACAGTGTGCTGACCGATACCATCGCTGATATGTCTCAGGACACCAGCATCCACGAATTCATCAAGCAGAACGCGCGTTAATTTCTGCCCTCTGGCCCGGTGCAAGCCGGGCCTGTAGACGCCCATGTCCAGTCAATATTTACGTATTTTTCAACAGCCACGTTCAGCCATATTGCTGATTCTGGGTTTTGCTTCCGGGCTACCGCTCGCCCTGACGTCCGGCACCTTACAGGCCTGGATGACGGTCGAGAATATCGATCTTAAAACCATTGGTTTCTTCTCTCTGGTAGGCCAGGCTTACGTTTTTAAATTCCTCTGGTCACCACTGATGGACCGCTACACGCCCCCATTTTTCGGGCGGCGGCGCGGTTGGCTGCTCGCCACGCAAATTCTGTTATTAGTCGCCATTGCGGCGATGGGTTTTCTCGAACCAGGCACCCAGCTCCGCTGGATGGCGGCACTGGCGGTGGTGATCGCTTTTTGCTCTGCCTCCCAGGATATTGTCTTCGATGCATGGAAAACCGATGTGCTCCCGGCAGAAGAACGTGGTGCGGGCGCGGCAATCAGCGTGCTGGGTTACCGTTTAGGGATGCTGGTTTCCGGCGGCTTAGCCCTGTGGCTGGCAGATAAATGGCTGGGCTGGCAGGGCATGTACTGGTTGATGGCGGCGCTGTTGATCCCCTGTATTATCGCGACGTTGCTTGCACCAGAACCCACCGACACCATTCCTGTGCCCAAAACGCTGGAACAAGCGGTTGTTGCACCTCTGCGCGATTTCTTTGGTCGCAATAATGCCTGGCTTATTTTGCTTCTTATCGTGCTGTATAAGCTGGGCGACGCATTCGCTATGAGCCTGACAACCACGTTTTTGATTCGCGGCGTCGGGTTTGATGCGGGTGAAGTAGGCGTGGTTAACAAAACGCTTGGCTTACTGGCGACCATTGTTGGCGCATTGTACGGTGGGATTTTGATGCAGCGCCTGTCGCTGTTCCGTGCACTGCTGATTTTCGGCATTTTACAAGGTGCATCTAACGCCGGTTACTGGCTGCTGTCGATTACTGATAAGCATCTCTACAGCATGGGTGCAGCCGTCTTTTTCGAAAACCTCTGTGGCGGGATGGGTACATCAGCCTTTGTCGCGCTGTTAATGACGCTGTGTAATAAGTCATTTTCCGCTACTCAATTTGCCCTGCTCTCAGCGCTTTCTGCTGTAGGGCGAGTTTATGTCGGCCCCGTGGCGGGTTGGTTTGTTGAAGCACACGGCTGGTCGACATTCTATCTGTTCTCCGTCGCCGCTGCCGTACCAGGGCTTATTTTACTGCTGATTTGTCGCCAGACGCTTGAATATACACGAGTAAATGACAACTTTATCTCCCGTACCGAATATCCGGCAGGTTATGCCTTTGCCATGTGGACACTGGCGGCGGGCGTCAGCCTGTTGGCCGTGTGGTTACTGCTGTTGACGATGGACGCGCTGGATTTGACGCACTTCTCTTTCCTGCCTGCTCTGCTGGAAGTCGGGGTTTTAGTCGCCCTTTCTGGCGTCGTGCTTGGTGGTTTACTGGATTATCTGGCGCTACGAAAAACGCATCTGACGTAATCTGTAAATATTATTTAGCTGTAGTAATCACTCGCCGTAATTATTACGGCTAAATAAACATCAGCATCGCTTATTAATATTTGTTCTTTTGTGCGGCTTAGCGTCTGGAAATTATTGACGCCATTTATGAATTCTATTTTTCTTACACGATTCAGCTAATGAGTCTTTATTTTCTCACTACCAAGTTGTCACCTTAATGATAATTATTTGTTAAATAATTGTTTTATTTCGCATTGGTTATACCAATTGCCCGCCCAGACTCCTTCTGCACTCCCCTTTTGTTATAACGCCCTTTTGCAACAGCTTCTTAAAATCAATCCGATATGTTTTGCAACATATGTGACCTGGAAGCCAAATCCAAGTAACAGGAATTTAATCATGTTTACAGTAATGTAACCTTCCCGTAAAATGCCCACACACTTTAAACGCCACCAGATCCCGTGGAATTGAGGTCGTTAAATGAGACTCAGGAAATACAATAAAAGTTTGGGATGGTTGTCATTATTTGCAGGCACTGTATTGCTCAGTGGCTGTAATTCTGCGCTGTTAGATCCCAAAGGACAGATTGGTCTGGAGCAACGTTCACTGATACTGACGGCATTTGGCCTGATGTTGATTGTCGTTATTCCCGCAATCTTGATGGCTGTTGGTTTCGCCTGGAAGTACCGTGCGAGCAATAAAGATGCTAAGTACAGCCCGAACTGGTCACACTCCAATAAAGTGGAAGCTGTGGTCTGGACGGTACCTATCTTAATCATCATCTTCCTTGCGGTACTGACCTGGAAAACCACTCACGCTCTTGAGCCTAGCAAGCCGCTGGCACACGACGAGAAGCCCATTACCATCGAAGTGGTTTCCATGGACTGGAAATGGTTCTTCATCTACCCGGAACAGGGCATTGCTACCGTGAATGAAATCGCTTTCCCGGCGAACACTCCGGTGTACTTCAAAGTGACCTCCAACTCCGTGATGAACTCCTTCTTCATTCCGCGTCTGGGTAGCCAGATTTATGCCATGGCCGGTATGCAGACTCGCCTGCATCTGATCGCCAACGAACCCGGTACTTATGACGGTATCTCCGCCAGCTACAGCGGCCCGGGCTTCTCAGGCATGAAGTTCAAAGCTATTGCAACACCGGATCGCGCCGCATTCGACCAATGGGTCGCAAAAGCGAAACAGTCGCCGAACACCATGTCTGACATGGCAGCGTTCGAAAAACTGGCCGCGCCTAGCGAATACAACCAGGTGGAATATTTCTCCAACGTGAAACCAGACTTGTTTGCTGATGTGATTAACAAGTTTATGGCTCACGGTAAGAGCATGGACATGACCCAGCCAGAAGGTGAGCACAGTGCACACGAAGGTATGGAAGGCATGGACATGAGCCACGCGGAATCCGCCCATTAAAGGGGTTGAGGAAGAATAAAGATGTTCGGAAAATTATCACTTGATGCAGTCCCGTTCCATGAACCTATCGTCATGGTTACGATCGCTGGCATTATTTTGGGAGGTCTGGCGCTCGTTGGCCTGATCACTTACTTCGGTAAGTGGACCTACCTGTGGAAAGAGTGGCTGACCTCCGTCGACCATAAACGCCTAGGTATCATGTATATCATCGTGGCGATTGTGATGTTGCTGCGTGGTTTTGCTGACGCCATTATGATGCGTAGCCAGCAGGCCCTTGCCTCGGCGGGCGAAGCGGGCTTCCTGCCTCCTCACCACTACGATCAGATCTTCACCGCGCACGGCGTGATTATGATCTTCTTCGTGGCGATGCCTTTCGTTATCGGTCTGATGAACCTGGTGGTTCCGCTGCAGATCGGCGCGCGTGACGTTGCGTTCCCGTTCCTCAACAACTTAAGCTTCTGGTTTACCGTTGTTGGTGTGATTCTGGTTAACGTTTCTCTCGGCGTGGGCGAATTTGCGCAGACCGGCTGGCTGGCCTATCCACCGCTATCGGGAATAGAGTACAGTCCGGGAGTCGGTGTCGATTACTGGATATGGAGTCTCCAGCTATCCGGTATAGGTACGACGCTTACCGGTATCAACTTCTTCGTTACCATTCTGAAGATGCGCGCACCGGGCATGACCATGTTCAAGATGCCAGTATTTACCTGGGCATCACTGTGCGCAAACGTACTGATTATTGCTTCCTTCCCAATTCTGACGGTTACCGTCGCGTTGTTGACCCTGGATCGCTATCTGGGCACCCATTTCTTTACCAACGATATGGGTGGCAACATGATGATGTACATCAACCTGATTTGGGCCTGGGGCCACCCGGAAGTTTACATCCTGATCCTGCCTGTTTTCGGTGTGTTCTCCGAAATTGCGGCAACCTTCTCGCGTAAACGTCTGTTTGGTTATACCTCGCTGGTATGGGCAACCGTCTGTATCACCGTGCTGTCGTTCATCGTCTGGCTGCACCACTTCTTTACGATGGGTGCGGGCGCGAACGTAAACGCCTTCTTTGGTATCACCACGATGATTATCGCCATCCCGACCGGGGTGAAGATCTTCAACTGGCTGTTCACCATGTATCAGGGCCGCATCGTGTTCCATTCTGCGATGCTGTGGACCATCGGTTTTATCGTCACCTTCTCGGTGGGCGGGATGACTGGCGTGCTGCTGGCAGTACCGGGCGCGGACTTCGTTCTGCATAACAGCCTGTTCCTGATTGCGCACTTCCATAACGTGATCATCGGCGGCGTGGTCTTCGGCTGCTTCGCAGGGATGACCTACTGGTGGCCTAAAGCGTTCGGTTTCAAACTGAACGAAACCTGGGGTAAACGCGCGTTCTGGTTCTGGATCATCGGCTTCTTCGTTGCCTTTATGCCACTGTATGCGCTGGGCTTCATGGGCATGACCCGTCGTTTGAGCCAGCAGATTGACCCGCAGTTCCACACCATGCTGATGATTGCAGCCAGCGGTGCGGTACTGATTGCGCTGGGTATTCTCTGCCTCGTTATTCAGATGTACGTTTCAATTCGTGACCGCGACCAGAACCGTGACCTGACTGGCGACCCGTGGGGTGGCCGTACGCTGGAGTGGGCAACCTCTTCCCCGCCTCCGTTCTATAACTTTGCCGTTGTGCCGCACGTTCACGAGCGTGATGCATTCTGGGAAATGAAAGAGAAAGGCGAAGCGTACAAAAAGCCTGACCACTATGAAGAAATTCATATGCCGAAAAACAGCGGTGCCGGTATCGTCATTGCGGCTTTCTCCACCATCTTCGGTTTCGCCATGATCTGGCATATCTGGTGGCTGGCGATTGTTGGCTTCGCAGGCATGATCATCACCTGGATCGTGAAAAGCTTCGACGAGGACGTGGATTACTACGTGCCGGTGGCAGAAATCGAAAAACTGGAAAACCAGCATTTCGATGAGATTACTAAGGCAGGGCTGAAAAATGGCAACTGATACTTTGACGCACGCGACTGCCCACGCGCACGAACACGGGCACCACGATGCAGGCGGAACCAAAATCTTCGGATTTTGGATCTACCTGATGAGCGACTGCATTCTGTTCTCTATCTTGTTTGCTACCTATGCCGTTCTGGTGAACGGCACCGCAGGCGGCCCGACAGGTAAGGACATTTTCGAACTGCCGTTTGTTCTGGTTGAAACTTTCTTGCTGTTGTTCAGCTCCATCACCTACGGCATGGCGGCTATCGCCATGTACAAAAACAACAAAAGCCAGGTTATCTCCTGGCTGGCGTTGACCTGGTTGTTTGGTGCCGGATTTATCGGGATGGAAATCTATGAATTCCATCACCTGATTGTTAACGGCATGGGTCCGGATCGCAGCGGCTTCCTGTCAGCGTTCTTTGCGCTGGTCGGCACGCACGGTCTGCACGTCACTTCCGGTCTTATCTGGATGGCGGTGCTGATGGTGCAAATCGCCCGTCGCGGCCTGACCAGCACTAACCGTACCCGCATCATGTGCCTGAGCCTGTTCTGGCACTTCCTGGATGTGGTTTGGATCTGTGTGTTCACTGTTGTTTATCTGATGGGGGCGATGTAATGAGTCATTCTACCGATCACAGCGGCGCGTCCCATGGCAGCGTAAAAACCTACATGACAGGCTTTATCCTGTCGATCATTCTGACGGTGATTCCGTTCTGGATGGTGATGACAGGAGCTGCCTCTCCGGCCGTAATTCTGGGAACAATCCTGGCAATGGCAGTGGTACAGGTTCTGGTGCATCTGGTGTGCTTCCTGCACATGAATACCAAATCAGATGAAGGCTGGAACATGACGGCGTTTGTCTTCACCGTGCTAATCATCGCTATCCTGGTTGTAGGCTCCATCTGGATTATGTGGAACCTCAACTACAACATGATGATGCACTAAGAGCGGCGGTTATGATGTTTAAGCAATACCTGCAAGTAACGAAACCAGGCATCATCTTTGGCAACCTGATCTCGGTGATTGGGGGATTCCTGCTGGCCTCAAAGGGCAGCATTGATTATCCCCTGTTTATCTACACGCTGGTTGGGGTGTCACTGGTTGTGGCGTCGGGTTGTGTGTTTAACAACTACATCGACAGGGATATCGACAGAAAGATGGAAAGGACGAAGAATCGGGTGCTGGTTAAAGGCCTGATCTCTCCTGCTGTCTCGCTGGTGTACGCCACCTTGCTGGGTATTGCTGGCTTTATGCTGCTGTGGTTTGGCGCGAATCCGCTGGCCTGCTGGCTGGGGGTGATGGGCTTTGTGGTTTATGTCGGCGTTTATAGCCTGTACATGAAACGCCACTCAGTCTACGGCACATTGATTGGTTCGCTCTCAGGCGCTGCGCCGCCGGTGATTGGCTACTGTGCGGTAACCGGCGAGTTCGATAGCGGCGCAGCGATCCTGCTGGCTATCTTCAGCCTGTGGCAGATGCCTCACTCCTATGCCATCGCCATTTTCCGCTTTAAGGATTACCAAGCGGCAAACATTCCGGTATTGCCAGTGGTAAAAGGCATTTCGGTGGCGAAGAATCACATCACGCTGTATATCATCGCCTTTGCCGTTGCCACGCTGATGCTCTCTCTTGGCGGTTACGCTGGGTATAAATATCTGGTGGTCGCCGCGGCGGTGAGCGTCTGGTGGTTAGGTATGGCCCTGCGCGGTTATAAAGTTGCTGATGATCGAATCTGGGCGCGCAAGCTGTTCGGCTTCTCTATCATCGCCATCACTGCCCTCTCGGTAATGATGTCCGTTGATTTTATGGTGCCGGACTCGCATACGCTGCTGGCTGCTGTGTGGTAACACAACCTCTCAGTTAAAAAGGTGCTACGGCACCTTTTTTCTTAGCATTAGAATCATATCCCTCTCGAAATATTTACTAAAAAATCCGCATGTTTACCCCATTCGTTTGCCGCTTTACACTAGTCGCGAATTTAAAACAGAGGTGGTAATGAACGATTATAAAATGACGCCAGGTGAGCGGCGCGCGACCTGGGGTTTAGGCACCGTTTTCTCGTTGCGCATGCTGGGCATGTTCATGGTTCTGCCGGTTCTGACCACGTACGGCATGGCTCTGCAAGGTGCCAGCGAAGCATTAATCGGTATTGCCATTGGTATTTATGGTCTGACTCAGGCCGTTTTTCAGATTCCGTTTGGCCTGCTTTCAGACCGCATTGGTCGCAAACCATTAATTGTCGGTGGGCTGGCGGTGTTTGCCGCCGGTAGCGTTATTGCTGCGCTCTCCGACTCCATCTGGGGAATTATTCTGGGCCGGGCGTTACAAGGTTCTGGAGCGATTGCCGCTGCCGTTATGGCACTACTTTCTGATCTTACGCGCGAACAAAACCGCACCAAAGCGATGGCGTTTATCGGCGTGAGCTTTGGCATTACCTTTGCCATTGCGATGGTGCTTGGCCCGATCATCACTCACAAACTTGGGCTGCACGCGCTGTTCTGGATGATCGCTATTCTGGCAACAACCGGCATTGCGTTGACCATTTGGGTTGTGCCCAACAGTAGCACTCACGTACTTAATCGTGAGTCCGGAATGGTGAAAGGCAGTTTCAGTAAAGTGCTGGCTGAACCGCGGCTGCTGAAACTCAACTTTGGCATTATGTGTCTGCATATTTTGCTGATGTCGACCTTTGTTGCCCTGCCCGGACAGATGGCTGATGCGGGGTTCCCGGCGGCTGAACACTGGAAGGTCTACCTGGCAACGATGTTAATCGCCTTTGGCTCGGTCGTGCCTTTCATTATCTACGCTGAAGTTAAGCGCAAAATGAAGCAAGTCTTTGTCTTTTGCGTCGGGTTGATCGTGGTCGCGGAAATTGTGTTGTGGAACGCACAAACGCAGTTCTGGCAACTGGTGGTCGGCGTGCAGCTTTTCTTTGTGGCGTTTAATTTGATGGAAGCCCTTCTGCCTTCACTTATCAGTAAAGAATCGCCAGCAGGTTACAAAGGTACGGCGATGGGTGTTTACTCCACCAGCCAGTTTCTTGGCGTGGCGATTGGCGGTTCGCTGGGCGGCTGGATTGACGGCATGTTTGACGGTCAGGGAGTATTTCTCGCTGGCGCAATGCTGGCCGCAGTGTGGCTGGCAGTCGCCAGTACCATGAAAGAACCACCGTATGTCAGCAGCTTGCGCATTGAAATCCCGGCGGACATTGCCGCAAACAATGCGTTAAAAGTGCGTTTGCTGGAAACTGAAGGCGTCAAAGAAGTGTTGATTGCAGAAGAAGAACATTCAGCGTATGTGAAAATCGACAGCAAAGTGACGAATCGCTTTGAGGTTGAACAGGCAATTCGCCAGGCATAAAAGCGAGGCGAAATTGCCTGCTGCGCTACGCTTATCAGGCCTACTAAGTTCCTGAGTTACAAACCTTTGTAAGCCGAATCAGGCGTTCATGCCGCATCTGACATGAACAAAACGCACATTGTCGCGATTAATCGCGGAAGTTTTTGAACTGGAACGGCTGACCGAGATCACCACCACGTACCATCGCCATGACAGCCTGCAAATCATCACGAGATTTACCCGTTACACGGATCTCATCGCCCTGAATTTGCGCCTGCACTTTCAGTTTGCTGTCTTTAATCATCTTGACGATTTTCTTCTGGGTCGCGCTCTCAATGCCCTGTTTCAGTTTCGCTTCCACAAACCAGGTTTTACCGCTATGAACGATATTTTCCGGTACATCCAGTGAACTGCCTTCAATGCCGCGCTTCAGCAGCTTGGCACGCAGAATATCCAGCAACTGATTGACCTGGAAGTCGGACTCGCTCAACACTTTGATGGTTTTGCTGGCGTCGTTCAGCTCAAATGAGGCTTCAACATTACGGAAGTCAAAACGGGACTCCACTTCGCGGCTCGCGTTATCGACCGCGTTACGTGCTTCCTGAAGATCAACTTCAGAGACAATATCGAAAGATGGCATCTTTTCCTCTCCCTTCATTTTTGATGCGAAGCATAATACCTGCAAAGTTAAATAACCAACAGTCCTGCACCAGGACGTATCCCTTAATTGTGCATAGTCGCAACAGCATGCACAATTAAGGGATAGCCTTATTGAACACCCGGAGTGGTTGCGGGTGAGGAGGAACAATGAAAATTACCGTATTGGGATGCGGTGCCTTAGGGCAATTATGGCTTACAGCACTTTGTAAACAGGGTCACGACGTTCAGGGCTGGCTGCGCGTACCGCAACCTTATTGTAGCGTGAATCTGGTTGAGACTGACGGTTCGATATTTAACGAATCGCTGACCGCCAACGATCCCGATTTTCTCGCCACCAGCGATCTGCTCCTGGTGACGCTGAAAGCATGGCAGGTTTCCGATGCCGTCAAAAGCCTCGCGTCCACACTGCCTGTAACCACGCCAATACTGTTAATTCACAACGGCATGGGTACCATCGAAGAGTTGCAAAACATTCAGCAGCCATTACTGATGGGCACCACCACCCATGCCGCCCGCCGCGACGGCAATGTCATTATTCATGTGGCAAACGGTATCACGCATATTGGTCCGGCACGGCAACAGGACGGCGATTACAGTTATCTGGCGGATATTTTGCAAACCGTATTGCCTGACGTCGCGTGGCATAACAATATTCGCGCCGAGCTGTGGCGCAAGCTGGCAGTCAACTGTGTGATTAATCCACTGACCGCCATCTGGAATTGCCCGAATGGTGAATTACGTCATCATCCGCAAGAAATTATGCAGATATGCGAAGAAGTCGCGGCAGTGATCGAACGCGAAGGGCATCATACTTCAGCAGAAGATTTGCGTGATTACGTGATGCAGGTGATTGATGCCACAGCGGAAAATATCTCGTCGATGTTGCAGGATATCCGCGCGCTGCGCCACACCGAAATCGACTATATCAATGGTTTTCTCTTACGCCGCGCCCGCGCGCATGGGATTGCCGTACCGGAAAACACCCGCCTGTTTGAAATGGTAAAAAGAAAGGAGAGTGAATATGAGCGCATCGGCACTGGTTTGCCTCGCCCCTGGTAGTGAAGAGACTGAAGCCGTCACCACTATCGACCTCTTGGTTCGCGGCGGTATCAAAGTCACCACTGCCAGCGTCGCCAGCGATGGTAACCTGGCAATTACCTGCTCGCGCGGCGTAAAGATGCTGGCGGATGCGCCGCTGGTCGAAGTGGCTGATGGCGAATATGACGTGATTGTGCTGCCTGGTGGCATCAAAGGCGCAGAGTGTTTTCGCGATAGCACCCTGCTGGTTGAAACCGTTAAACAGTTCCACCGTTCCGGGCGTATCGTCGCGGCTATTTGCGCCGCGCCAGCCACCGTGCTGGTCCCGCACGATATCTTCCCGATTGGCAATATGACCGGCTTCCCGACGCTGAAAGACAAAATTCCCGCCGAACAATGGCAGGACAAGCGCGTCGTCTGGGATGCACGAGTAAAATTGCTGACCAGCCAGGGGCCGGGTACAGCTATCGACTTTGGTCTGAAAATTATCGATCTGCTGGTTGGGCGCGAGAAAGCCCATGAAGTGGCATCACAACTGGTGATGGCGGCAGGGATTTATAATTATTACGAGTAGTGTCGGATGCGGTAAACGTCGCATCTGACCAGATGCGACGTTACAACCACATATTACGGGCGATACACCTTCACATTGTTAAAGCCCTGCTCGCGCAGATAGAGCGCCTGCAGGCGGCTCATCACCCCGCGCTCACACCACAACAGCCAGGTTTTGCTCTGGTCGAGATCGCCAAATTTGGTGCTCAGTTTATAGAACGGCAGAGAAACCACATCAATCCCTTCGACTTTCAGTGGCTTATCTTCCTGTTCATCGATAGAACGGATATCGAGGATCACGTCGTTCGGGCCGAAGCCATTGACGGTTTCCACTTCCACCACTTCCTGCTCGGTCTGCTGGGCGATTTCGCGGATATCAACGTTATTCGCTTCCTCAACCACTTTATCGAGAATGCTGAAGTCAAACTTCTCTTCTTCCGCTTCAATCTTCGATTTAACCGCTTTCACCGTCGGGCTTTTGGAAATCACGCCGCAATATTCCGGCATCGTGCGGGCAAAGTCTTCGGTGCCAATCTGGCGAGCCAGGTTGATGATGTGCTCTTTGTCGTAAGAGATCAGCGGACGCAGGATCAGCGTATCGGAGACGTTATCAATCAGGCGCAGGTTGGTCAGCGTCTGGCTGGACACCTGGCCGAGCGCTTCACCGGTAACCAGCGCCTGAACGCCGTAACGTTCTGCCACTTTGGACGCGGCACGCACCATCATACGTTTGAGGATAACGCCCATCTGACCGTCGTCGATTTTCTCGAGAATTTCCCCGACGACCGGTTCGAAATTAATAGCGACAAAACGCACGCGGTGGGAGCTGCCAAAGCGGTTCCACAGATAATGCGCTACCTGACGCACGCCAATTTCATGCGCCGCGCCGCCAAGGTTAAAGAAGCAGTAATGCACACGACATCCGCGACGCATCAACATATAACTGGAAACGCCGGAGTCGAAACCACCAGAAATGAGCGACAGCACATCTTCCTGGGTACCAATCGGGAAACCGCCAATACCTTCGTAGCGGCCTTTAATCAGCAGAAGACGATCGTCTTCCACTTCCAGATGGACAGTCACATCCGGATTGGTCAGCTTCACGCGCGCGGACTCAATATGCTGATTTAAACCGCCGCCGACGTAACGTTCCACATCAATCGAGCTAAAATCATGTTTGCCACGGCGCTTCACGCGTACGCAAAAGGTTTTCCCTTCCAGCTGATCGCGATACTGAACCAACGCTTTTTCGAAAATATCGTGCATGTCGGTAAACGGCACGTCTTCGACTTCGAGAATATGGTGGATACCCGGAATACGGGTCAGGGCGTCGCGAATAGCCAGACGCTGGTTTTCATCTTTTGCGCGAACTTCGATGTTATCCCAGTGGCGGACGACAGCGAGCGTCTCATCATAGTGCTTTAAAACGTTACGAATGTTCCCGGTAAGGATTTTTATAAAGCGCAAGCGCACAGATTGGCTTTTGATGGTGATTTCCGGGAACAATTTAATGATAAACTTCATGGCGGCAATGGTTCGTTGGCAAGCCTTAAGCGACTTGTATAGGGAAAAATACAGCAGCCCACACCTGCGGCTGCATCCAGGCGCGGAAGTATACCACTAACATCGCTTTGCTGCGCACATCACCTTACCATTGCGCGTTATTTGCTATTTGCCCTGAGTCCGTTACCATGACGGGGCGAAAAATACTGAGAGTCAGACATTCATTATGCCGAAGAAAAATGAGGCTCCCGCCAGCTTTGAAAAGGCGCTGAGCGAGCTGGAACAGATTGTAACCCGTCTGGAAAGTGGCGACCTGCCGCTGGAAGAGGCGCTGAACGAGTTCGAACGCGGCGTGCAGCTGGCACGTCAGGGGCAGGCCAAATTACAACAAGCCGAACAGCGCGTACAAATTCTGCTGTCTGACAATGAAGATGCCTCTCTAACCCCTTTTACACCGGACAATGAGTAATGGACTTTCCGCAGCAACTCGAAGCCTGCGTTAAGCAGGCCAACCAGGCGCTGAGCCGTTTTATCGCCCCACTGCCCTTTCAGAACACTCCCGTGGTCGAAACCATGCAGTATGGCGCATTATTAGGTGGTAAGCGTCTGCGACCTTTCCTGGTTTATGCCACTGGTCATATGTTCGGCGTTAGCACAAACACACTGGACGCACCCGCTGCCGCCGTAGAGTGTATCCACGCTTACTCATTAATTCATGATGATTTACCGGCGATGGATGATGACGATCTGCGTCGCGGTTTGCCGACCTGCCATGTGAAGTTTGGCGAAGCAAACGCGATTCTCGCTGGCGATGCTTTACAAACGCTGGCGTTCTCGATTTTAAGCGATGCTGATATGCCGGAAGTGTCGGATCGCGACAGAATTTCGATGATTTCTGAACTGGCGAGCGCCAGCGGTATTGCCGGAATGTGCGGTGGTCAGGCATTAGATTTAGACGCGGAAGGCAAACGCGTACCTCTGGACGCGCTTGAGCGTATACATCGTCATAAAACTGGCGCATTGATTCGCGCCGCCGTTCGCCTTGGTGCATTAAGCGCCGGAGATAAAGGGCGTCGTGCTCTGCCAGTACTCGACAAGTACGCAGAGAGCATCGGCCTTGCCTTCCAGGTTCAGGATGACATCCTGGATGTGGTAGGAGATACTGCAACGTTGGGAAAACGCCAGGGTGCCGATCAGCAACTTGGTAAAAGTACCTACCCTGCACTTCTGGGTCTTGAGCAAGCCCGGAAGAAAGCCCGGGATCTGATCGACGATGCCCGTCAGTCGCTGAAACAACTGGCTGAACAGTCACTCGATACCTCGGCACTGGAAGCGCTAGCGGACTACATCATCCAGCGTAATAAATAAACAATAAGTATTAATAGGCCCCTGATGAGTTTTGATATTGCCAAATACCCGACCCTGGCACTGGTCGACTCCACCCAGGAGTTACGACTGTTGCCGAAAGAGAGTTTACCGAAACTCTGCGACGAACTGCGCCGCTATTTACTCGACAGCGTGAGCCGTTCCAGCGGGCACTTCGCCTCCGGGCTGGGCACGGTCGAACTGACCGTGGCGCTGCACTATGTCTACAATACCCCGTTTGACCAGTTAATCTGGGATGTGGGGCATCAGGCTTATCCGCATAAAATTTTGACCGGACGCCGCGACAAAATCGGCACCATCCGTCAGAAAGGCGGCCTGCACCCGTTCCCGTGGCGCGGCGAAAGCGAATATGACGTATTAAGCGTCGGGCATTCATCAACCTCCATCAGTGCCGGAATTGGTATTGCGGTTGCTGCCGAGAAAGAAGGCAAAAATCGCCGTACCGTCTGTGTCATTGGCGATGGCGCGATTACCGCTGGCATGGCGTTTGAAGCGATGAATCACGCGGGCGATATCCGTCCTGATATGCTGGTGGTTCTCAACGACAATGAAATGTCGATTTCCGAAAATGTTGGCGCGCTCAACAACCATCTGGCGCAACTGCTTTCCGGTAAGCTTTACTCTTCACTGCGCGAAGGCGGGAAAAAAGTTTTCTCTGGCGTGCCCCCCATTAAAGAGCTGCTCAAACGCACCGAAGAACATATTAAAGGCATGGTAGTGCCTGGCACGTTGTTTGAAGAGCTGGGCTTTAACTACATCGGCCCGGTGGACGGTCACGATGTGCTGGGGCTTATCACCACGCTTAAGAACATGCGCGACCTGAAAGGCCCGCAGTTCCTGCATATCATGACTAAAAAAGGTCGTGGTTATGAACCGGCAGAAAAAGACCCAATCACCTTCCACGCCGTGCCTAAATTTGATCCCTCCAGCGGTTGTTTGCCGAAAAGTAGCGGCGGTTTGCCGAGCTATTCAAAAATCTTTGGCGACTGGTTGTGCGAAACGGCAGCGAAAGACAACAAGCTGATGGCGATTACTCCGGCGATGCGTGAAGGTTCCGGCATGGTCGAGTTTTCACGTAAATTCCCGGATCGCTATTTTGATGTAGCGATTGCCGAGCAACACGCGGTGACCTTTGCCGTCGGTCTGGCGATTGGTGGCTACAAACCGATCGTGGCAATTTACTCCACCTTCCTGCAACGTGCCTATGATCAGGTGTTGCATGACGTGGCGATTCAAAAACTCCCGGTCCTGTTCGCCATCGACCGCGCGGGCATTGTTGGTGCTGACGGTCAAACCCACCAGGGCGCTTTTGATCTCTCTTACCTGCGCTGCATACCGGAAATGGTCATTATGACCCCGAGCGATGAAAACGAATGTCGCCAGATGCTCTATACCGGCTATCACTATAACGATGGCCCGTCCGCGGTGCGCTACCCGCGCGGCAACGCGGTTGGCGTGGAATTGACGCCGCTGGAAAAACTGCCAATTGGCAAAGGCATTGTGAAGCGTCGTGGTGAGAAACTGGCGATCCTTAACTTTGGTACGCTGATGCCAGAAGCGGCGAAAGTCGCTGAATCGCTGAACGCTACGCTGATCGATATGCGTTTCGTGAAACCGCTTGATGAAGCGTTAATTCTGGAAATGGCCGCCAGCCATGAAGCGCTGGTTACCGTAGAAGAAAACGCCATTATGGGTGGTGCAGGCAGCGGCGTGAACGAAGTGCTGATGGCCCATCGTAAACCAGTACCCGTGCTGAACATTGGTCTGCCGGACTTCTTTATTCCACAAGGAACACAGGAAGAAATGCGCGCCGAACTCGGCCTCGATGCCGCCGGTATGGAAGCCAAAATCAAGGCCTGGCTGGCATAATCCCTACTCCACTCCTGCTATGCTTAAGAAATTATTCATGGTAGGAGTGGCAGCATGCAATACAAGCCCTTAGGAAAAACCGACCTTCGCGTTTCCCGACTTTGCCTCGGCTGTATGACCTTTGGCGAGCCAGATCGCGGTAATCACGCATGGACACTGCCGGAAGAAAGCAGCCGTCCCATCATTAAACGCGCGCTGGAAGGCGGCATAAATTTCTTTGATACCGCCAATAGCTATTCCGATGGCAGCAGCGAAGAGATCGTCGGTCGCGCACTGCGGGATTTCGCCCGTCGTGAAGACGTGGTCGTTGCGACCAAAGTGTTCCATCGCGTTGGTGATTTACCGGAAGGATTATCCCGTGCACAAATTTTGCGCTCTATCGACGACAGCCTGCGCCGTCTCGGCATGGATTATGTCGATATCCTGCAAATTCATCGCTGGGATTACAACACGCCGATCGAAGAGACGCTGGAAGCCCTCAACGACGTGGTAAAAGCCGGGAAAGCGCGTTATATCGGCGCGTCATCCATGCACGCTTCGCAGTTTGCTCAAGCACTGGAACTACAAAAACAGCACGGCTGGGCGCAGTTTGTCAGTATGCAGGATCACTACAATCTGATTTATCGTGAAGAAGAGCGCGAGATGCTGCCGCTGTGTTATGAGGAAGGCGTGGCGGTCATTCCGTGGAGCCCGCTGGCGCGGGGCCGCCTGACGCGTCCTTGGGGAGAAACCACCGCACGACTGGTGTCTGATGAGGTGGGTAAAAATCTCTATAAAGAAAGCGATGAAAATGACGCGCAGATCGCAGAGCGGTTAACGGGCGTCAGTGAAGAACTCGGTGCAACACGAGCACAAGTTGCGCTGGCCTGGTTGTTGAGTAAACCGGGCATTGCCGCACCGATTATCGGAACTTCTCGGGAGGAACAGCTTGATGAGCTGTTGAACGCGGTGGATATCACTTTAAAGCCGGAACAGATTGCTGAACTGGAAACGCCGTATAAACCGCATCCGGTCGTAGGATTTAAATAGGTATGCAGGCCTGATGAGACGTGACAAGTGTCACATCAGGCATCGGTGCACAACTACGACAGAATACCCAGCGGCCAGTGATGTCCAATAAAGTACAGGATGCCTGCGGAAATCACCCCGGCGACAATATCATCTATCATGATCCCCATGCCGCCATGTACATTGCGGTCAAACCAGCGGATCGGCCACGGTTTCCACATATCCAGGATACGGAAAATCACAAACCCGGCGGCGACCCACTGCCAGTCATTGGTCGGCAGCGCCATGAGCGTGATCCACATACCAATAAATTCGTCCCAGACAATGCTGCCGTGATCGTGCACGCCCATGTCTTTCGCCGTTTGATGACAAAGATAGACGCCGATACAGATCCCCAGCATCACCACCAGCGAATAGAGCTGCCAGGGCAAAAAGGTCATCAGATACCAGAACGGAATCGCCGCCAGCGATCCCATCGTGCCAGGAACGATTGGGCTTAATCCACTTCCGAATCCGACAGCAAGCAGATGCCACGGATTACTCATCTTCAGGCGACTTTTCGCGACATCTTTATGGCGTGGCAAAATGGTCATATCCTTTCCAGTCTAACGTGACAGGTTCGCCGTCACGAATAAAACAAAGCCCTTCGATATCGGCGGTCATTTGCCCGATACAGGTAAACGGTACGCCCAGGTGTCCGAGAGCCACATCCAGCGCGCCACGGTTCAGTTCCGGCACCGTGAAACACAACTCGTAATCTTCACCGCCAGAGAGCGCCCAGCGCAACGCCTGTTCAGGTTCAACATGGCGAGAAAGCGCATCAGAAAACGGCAGCAATGCCAGGTCAATACGTGCGCCGCAGTCGCTGGCTTTCACGATATGCCCGAGATCGGAAATCAGACCGTCAGAGAGATCGATAGCTGAATTTGCCAGATCGCGCAGTGCCTGCCCCTGTAAAATACGCGGCGACGGACGGAGATGACGTTTGATCAAGTAGTCCGCATCTTTAGCATCGGCAACCTGCAAACGATTTTGCAAAATCGCCAGCCCGGCGGCGCTATCGCCCGGTGTACCGGTCACATAGATCCAGTCACCCGGTTTCGCCCCAGAGCGCGTTAAGGCTCGTCCCATCGGAACAAAGCCGTGGATACCCAACGTCATTGATAATGGCCCACGCGTGGTATCGCCGCCAATAAGTTGCATATCGTAATAATTGAGAAGATCAAACAAACTGTCGCTGAAGGACTCAAGCCACGCTTCGTCGACGTCCGGTAAGGTTAATGCCAGCGTCAGCCAGGCCGGATCGGCCCCCATCGCGGCCAGATCGCTTAAATTCACTGCCAGAGCTTTATATGCCAGATCAGCAGGATCGATATCAGGGAGGAAGTGGTTGCCCGCCACCAGCGTATCAGTGCTGATCGCCAGGGTCTGCTTCTCGGGGATATTGAGAAGTGCGCAATCGTCGCCAATGCCCAGTTCGACATCAAGACGAGAACTTCTTACACGGTCAAAATAACGGGCAATCAGGGAGAACTCGCCACATGCCATACGTTATGCCTCAGCAGGTAAAAAAGAAAAGGCCGGCGATCGCGGAACGGTCTTCCGTGAATCTACCGGCCTGGATATCACTTTTTGTTAGGGCGAATCACAGGTGCTGCTTTATCGAGTACGCCGTTGACGAACTTATGGCTGTCTTCTGCGCCGAACGATTTCGCCAGTTCGATCGCTTCGTTAATGGCCACTTTGTATGGCACATCGCTACGTTTAGACAGCTCGTACAGCGCAATGCGCAGTACTGCTTTTTCTACCTGGCCCAGTTCTTCCAGCAGGCGGGACAGGTATGGCTTCATCAGTCCGTCGAGGTATGCGGTGTTAGTCGCCACCCCGGCCAGCAGCTCACGGAAGTACAGGACGTCAACGTCTTTTACATCCTGTTCAGCCAGGAACTGGTATTCAACATCAGCGATGTCGTTCTGGGACAACTGCCAGGAGTAGAGCGCCTGGACGGCACACTCACGAGCGCGGCGACGAGCAGCAGGTTTCACGGATTTCCCCTTACTAATTTCAGGCCTTGATGGCTTTCAATACATTAATCATTTCAAGCGCGGTCAGTGCAGCTTCTGCACCTTTGTTGCCAGCTTTGGTGCCAGCACGTTCGATCGCTTGTTCAATGCTTTCAGTGGTCAGAACCCCAAAAGCAACCGGAATTTCGCTGTCCTGGGCAACATGCGCCAGGCCGTTGCTTGCACCACCAGCGACATATTCAAAGTGGGCAGTGCCACCACGAATAACCGTACCCAGCGCAATCACCGCGTCGTATTTACCGGTTTTAGCCAGTGCACCCGCCGCCAGCGGCAGCTCATAGGCACCAGGCACCCAAACAACGGTAATGTTTTCATCTTTTACCTGACCGATACGTTTCAGTGCGTCAATTGCACCTTCCAGCAGGCTGTCATTGATAAAGTTGTTGAAACGCGCGATGGTGATGGCGACGCGAGCGTCCGGGGTAGCAACGTTAGCTTCAATAATGTTCATTTTCTTCCTTCGGGTTCGAGTATGGCCCCGCAGGGGGGCGGATTTTAGCATAATATTTCGTGCGCTGCTTCCCTTTCGAGCCGGGAGATCATGCACCCACTAAATGCAGGCAAACATCCGGGCCTACATGACGTATCTCTTTGAATTTAAATTGGGGGGCGTCGGCTAATTTCTCAAGCCCTGGCAGCGAGCATAATCCACGGGCGTCGCTGCCTAATAGTTTAGGTGCGATATAGACAATCAGCTCATCGACTAACCCCGCCTGTAGCAATGCGCCAGCGAGCGTTGGCCCCGCTTCCACCCAGATGCTGTTAATTTGCTGTTTACCCAGTTGCATCATCAGTACAACCAGATCCAGATGACCTTTATGCTCTGGAATCAGCAAGGTACGCACCGTTTCCGGCCACTCACGAGAATCATCCTGAGTACGCGCGAACCAGGTTTCGCCGGGCTGCTGCACAATGCGATGTTCCGGCGTCACGCGATTTTGGCTATCAATCACAATACGTATCGGCTGACGGAGATTTTGTTGCGGATAGAGCGCCTGAGTTTGTTCATCCAGTTCAGACCAACGCACTGTTAAGGCTGGATCATCCGCCAGCACCGTGGCGCTGCTGGTTAAAATGGCATGACTTTGTGCGCGCAGTCGTTGTACGTCGCGCCTCGCCTGAGGCGAAGTGATCCACTGGCTTTCGCCGCTCGCCATCGCCGTGCGACCATCAAGCGATGCGCCAAGTTTTAATTGAATATAAGGAAAGCCGGTGCGCATCCGTTTGAGAAATCCTTTATTCAATTGCTCGGCTTCACTCATCATCAGCCCGTGGCTGACGTCAATGCCAGCCTGTTGCAGACGGTAAAGTCCACGTCCAGCAACCTGCGGATTGGGGTCCTGCATCGCTGCAACCACGCGCGCTACGCCAGCGGCGATGAGTGCGTCACAGCATGGTGGCGTACGACCATGATGGCTACAGGGTTCGAGTGTGACATAGGCGGTCGCACCTTTGGCTTTTTCACCCGCCATTCGCAATGCGTGTACTTCGGCATGTGGTTCACCCGCTCGTTGGTGGTAACCTTCACCGACAATTTCGCCATCTTTGACAATGACGCACCCGACATTCGGGTTGGGGTGGGTGGTAAAACGTCCTCGTTGCGCCAGCTTTAGCGCCCGCGCCATGTAATACTCGTCCTGCACGGCTTAGTCCTCCAGGCGCGCGATCTCTTCGCCAAATTCTTTGATATCTTCGAAACTGCGGTAGACAGAGGCAAAACGGATATAGGCGACTTTATCGAGCTTTTTCAATTGCTCCATCACCAGATTGCCAATCATCTTGCTCGGCACTTCGCGCTCACCGGTGGCGCGCAGCTGCGATTTAATATGATTGATTGCCATTTCGACGTCATCGGAACTCACCGGACGTTTTTCCAGCGCCCGCAGCATTCCGCTGCGCAATTTCTCTTCATTAAACGGTTCACGCACGTCGTTGCTTTTTACAACACGCGGCATAACCAGCTCCGCCACTTCAAAGGTGGTGAAACGTTCATTACACACCAGACACTGCCGACGGCGGCGTACGGATGAACCCTCGCCCACGAGACGAGAGTCAATTACCTTAGTGTCCACGGCGAAACAGAATGGGCAATGCATACGGCGTCCTGACCAGGTGGTTAACAGAAATCTATTTTACCCTGAACTGACGATACAACAAAGGCGCAACGCTTTTGAGATAAAGGATCGATGCTTTCGCTGCTTTTACCCTCTACCATTAGGCTAATTGCGACGAGAAAGGGACGACCTATGAATACTAACGTTTTTCGACTGCTCCTGCTGGGAAGCCTGTTCAGCCTTAGCGCCTGTGTGCAGCAAAGCGAAGTGCGACAGATGAAACACAGCGTCAGCACGCTGAACCAGGAGATGACGCAACTCAATAAAGAAACGGTCAAAATCACTCAGCAAAACAGGCTGAATGCAAAATCCAGCAGTGGGGTTTACCTTCTGCCTGGAGCAAAAACACCAGCAAGACTGGAAAGCCAGATCGGTACTTTACGTATGTCGCTGGTGAATATTACGCCTGATACAGATGGCACCACCCTGACGCTACGTATTCAGGGCGAGTCGAATGATCCCTTGCCCGCATTCAGCGGAACTGTTGAATATGGGCAAATTCAGGGAACAATAGACAACTTTCAGGAAATCAATGTGCAGAATCAATTGATTAACGCACCTGCCAGCGTCCTCGCCCCCAGCGATGTTGATATTCCGTTACAGTTAAAGGGTATGTCTGTGGATCAGTTAGGCTTTGTACGTATCCACGACATTCAACCTGTTATGCAGTAAACGTATTGCGGGGCGATATTGTGCGTCCCGCAACATCTTCCCCGTCATTTTGTTACTCCGCTTACATCACCTGGATTGATAGTAAAAGTTTGCAACAAGGGTGAAAGTCAGTACAATCCCTGCCCGAATGTGTGTAAACGTGAACGCAATCGATTACGTAAATGATAGAACTGTGAAACGAAACATATTTTTGTGAGCAATGATTTTTATAATAGGCTCCTCTGTATACGAAATATTTAGAAACGCAATTTGCGCCTTTTTCACTCCCGCAAGGGATTTTCAAACAGTGGCATACATATGAAAAAAACATTACTGGCAGCCGGTGCGGTACTGGCGCTCTCTTCGTCTTTTACTGTCAACGCAGCTGAAAACGACAAACCGCAGTATCTTTCCGACTGGTGGCACCAGAGCGTTAACGTTGTCGGAAGCTATCACACCCGTTTCGGACCGCAGATCCGCAACGATACCTACCTTGAGTACGAAGCATTCGCTAAAAAAGACTGGTTCGACTTCTATGGTTATGCGGATGCGCCGGTATTCTTCGGCGGTAACTCCGATGCAAAAGGTATCTGGAACCACGGTTCTCCGCTGTTTATGGAAATCGAACCACGTTTCTCCATCGACAAGCTGACCAATACTGACCTTAGCTTTGGTCCGTTCAAAGAGTGGTACTTCGCGAACAACTACATTTACGACATGGGTCGTAATAAAGATGGTCGCCAGAGCACCTGGTACATGGGTCTGGGTACCGATATCGATACTGGCCTGCCGATGAGCCTGTCCATGAACGTCTATGCGAAATACCAGTGGCAGAACTATGGCGCAGCGAACGAAAACGAGTGGGACGGTTACCGTTTCAAAATTAAATACTTTGTGCCGATTACCGATCTGTGGGGCGGTCAGCTGAGCTACATCGGCTTCACCAACTTCGACTGGGGTTCCGATTTAGGGGATGACAGCGGTAACGCAATCAACGGTATTAAGACCCGTACTAATAACTCTATCGCTTCCAGCCATATTCTGGCTCTGAACTACGATCATTGGCACTACTCTGTCGTAGCTCGTTACTGGCACGACGGTGGTCAGTGGAACGACGATGCAGAACTGAACTTCGGCAACGGCAACTTCAACGTTCGCTCTACCGGCTGGGGTGGTTACCTGGTAGTAGGTTACAACTTCTGATTGTGAGAATGCCGGATTTCATATCCGGCATTTTTTATCACTTCTTCTTGTTCATCATCGCTTTCAGGTCAGCGAATGGGTTGTACTTCGCTTCACCGACATCTTTCTGCGCATCTTCCCCTGCGATAACGGTCGTACCATACTGATCCGCTTCGGTATATTTCGAATGCTCATGATCGTGGCAATAGAGACAAAGCAATTCCCAGTTACTGCCATCTTCCGGGTTATTGGTATGGTCGTGATCAATGTGGTGAACGGTAAGTTCACGCAGGTTGGAATAAACAAACTCGCGGGAACAGCGACCGCAGACCCACGGATAGATTTTTAATGCTTTTTCGCGATAGCCGCTTTCTAAGCGCGCATAGTTTTTTGGGATGATAGCCATGAAAAGTTACCTGGATGAAATGTAGGGTTACGCGCAGTTTCCCAAGATGCGGGGATTTTCGCAATCTCCATACATCAAAAAAAATCCCGATCTTCTGACCGGGATTTTCAACATCAACGGGAACTTGATTACGGCAGAATTGACGGCTGATCCGCCCCTTCTTTTTCCACTTTCTGCTGCAGCATGTGTTCGCGCTTCATACCCAGTTTCAGAGCCAGCGCCGATGCTACGTAGATGGAAGATGCAGTACCGATGGAAACACCGATAAGCATGGTCAGCGAGAAGCCTTCCAGTACCGGACCACCGAAGAGGTACAGCATCAGGATAACCATCAAGGTAGTACCGGATGTGATCAAGGTACGGTGCAGCGTCTGGGTCAAGGACACGTTAAAGATTTCGTAAGGCGTACCGCGACGGATCTTGCGGAAGTTTTCACGAATACGGTCCGATACCACGATACTGTCGTTAAGCGAGTAACCGATAACTGACATCAACGATGCCACAATGGTCAGGTCAATCTCGATATGGAATAACGACAAAATACCCAGCGTAATGATAACGTCGTGCGCCAGCGCAATAACAACCCCTGCCGCCAGTCGCCACTCAAAGCGGAAACCTACGTACACGAGGATAGACAGCAGCGCCGCCATCAACGCCATCGCACCGGTTTGCGCAAGGTCTGCCCCCACGCTCGGACCGACGAACTCAATACGCTTCACTGCCGCATTCTGATTGGTGGATTCGTTAATCACCTTCAGAACCTGGCTGCCCAGCACCTGACCGCCGGTTTCGCCTTCAGCAGGCGGCATACGGACCATGATGTCGTGGCTGCTACCAAAGTTTTGCAGCATCGGCTCTTCAAAACCGGCTTTTTGCAATGCATCACGCATTACGTCAATTTCAGCCGGTTTTTCGAGCGTAATTTCAATAACCGTACCACCGGTGAAATCCAGCCCCCAGTTAAAGCCGCGCACGCCCATAATAACGATAGCGGCGATTAACAGCAGACCAGAGATGCCGAAAGCCCAGTAGTCCCAGCGCATAAAGTCATAGACTTTACGGCCGTGGTTTAGTTGTTCAACAGTATATTCCTGTGCCACATCGCACTCCTCAGATTGACAGCTTCTTGACGCGCTTGCCGCCATATAGCAGGTTTACGATGGCACGCGTACCGACAATCGCGGTAAACATCGACGTCGCCACACCGATACCGGTAGTAATCGCGAACCCTTTAATTGCCCCGGTACCCACTGCGTACAGGATGATGACTTTAATCAGCGTGGTGATGTTCGCATCGAAGATGGAACTGAATGCGCCACGATAACCTTCATCAATTGCCTGTTGAACAGTACGTCCGTTGCTCAACTCTTCTTTAATACGTTCGTTGATCAGTACGTTCGCGTCGACCGCTACCGCAAGGGTTAAGACGATACCCGCGATACCTGGCATACTCAGCGTTGCGCCTGGCAACAGCGACATAATGCCGACGATCAAGATCAAGTTGGCAATCAAAGCACTGGTCGCAATCAGACCAAACTTCTTATAGAAGATGATCATAAACAGAATAGAAACCAGCAGACCGGCAAGGCAAGCCTCCAGCCCCTGTTCAATGTTCTGCATACCCAGAGTCGGGCCAATGGTACGTTCTTCAACAATCTGAATTGGCGCGATCAACGCACCGGCACGCAGCAAAAGTGAAAGCTGACGGGCTTCGTTCGGGTTGTTAATACCGGTGATACGGAAGCTGTTACCCAGACGAGACTGGATGTTAGCGATGTTAATCACCTCTTCCTGTTTCACCAGAACCGCACGACCGTTAGCATCTTTCTTGCCGCTGTCTTTGTACTCCACAAACAGGGTCGCCATCGGTTTGCCGATGTTGTCCTTGGTGAAGTTAGACATAATGTTGCCACCTGCGCTGTCGAGCGAAATGTTAACCTGCGGCTGGTTGTATTCGTCCTGGCTGGAAGTGGAGTCGGTGATATGGTCACCGGTCAGAATTACGCGTTTGTACAGCACAACCGGCTGACCTTCGCGGGTCTGTTTCACTTCAGAGTCGCCCGGTACGCGGCCGGATGCCGCAGCGGCCTGATCAACGTTGGTGTTTACCAGACGGAATTCCAGCGTTGCCGTCGCACCCAGAATCTCTTTCGCACGCGCGGTGTCCTGAATACCTGGCAGTTCAACAACGATACGGTCAGCACCCTGACGCTGAACCACCGGCTCCGCCACGCCAAGTTGGTTTACACGGTTACGCAGGATATTAATGTTCTGCTGCACCGCATATTCACGCGCTTCACTCAGGCGAGCATCGCTCATTACCGCACGCAGCTGGTTGCTGCCCTGGCTGCTAATCACCAGGTCCGGATGGCGCTTGCTCAGATACGCAATGGCTTCATCACGAGCTTTAGCATCGCGGAAAGTGATGCTCAGGCCGTAGTTGTTTTCTTTACGAACGGTGGTATACGGGATGCCCTTTTCACGCAGGTCGCTGCGCAGGCTATCGATGTTTTGTTCCTGGAGTTTGCCAAGCGCGGTGTCCATATCCACTTCCATCAGGAAGTGAACGCCGCCACGCAGGTCAAGGCCGAGCTTCATCGGCTCAGCATGAATAGCTGCCAGCCAGCGCGGCGTTGCCGGGGCAAGGTTAAGCGCCACGACGTATTTGTCACCCATAACGCCCATTAATGCTTCACGAGCGCGCAGCTGGGTGTCAGTGGAGTCGAAGCGCGCAAGAATAGCGCCCTCTTCCAGTGCCACAGACTTAGCAGTTATTTTTTCTTCTTGTAACGTTTTCTGGACCTGGATCAGCGTTTGCTCACTGGCGGCGACTCCGCGCGCACCAGTGATCTGAACAGCCGGATCCTCACCAAACAGGTTGGGAAGCGCATACAGCAGACCGATGACAATCACCACGATCAGCATGACGTACTTCCACAAAGGATAACGGTTTAACACGGCAATTCCCTTAGGGAAAAATTTTAATTACAGCGCCTTCATGGTGCCTTTCGGCAGGACGGCAGCTACGAAGTCACGTTTAATAACTACTTCAGTGGTGTCATTCAGCGCGATAGCAATGTAGCCGTTTTCCGCTACTTTGGTTACGCGACCAACCAGGCCACCGTTCGTCAGAACTTCATCACCTTTGGCAATGGAGTCCATCAGCTTTTTGTGTTCTTTGGTGCGCTTCTGCTGTGGACGCAGGATCATGAAATAGAAAATCAGACCGAATACCACCAGCATCAAAATCAAAGACATCGGGCTACCTTGCGCCGGTGCACCCGTTGCCGCTACCGCATCAGAAATAAAAAAGCTCATTAAATTTCCCTCATTATTAATATTAATCAACGTTCAAAGGTGGTACTTCTCGCCCCTGACGCTGGTAAAAATCAGTTACGAAGCTCTCTAATTTACCCTCTTCAATAGCCTTGCGTAAACCCGCCATCAAACGCTGGTAGTAACGAAGGTTATGAATGGTGTTGAGTCGCGCGCCTAATATTTCGTTGCAACGGTCGAGATGATGCAAGTAAGCGCGTGAATAATTGCGACAGGTGTAGCAATCACACTCAGGATCGAGTGGGCCAGTATCGCTCTTATACTTCGCATTGCGGATTTTCACCACGCCATCGGTCACGAACAAATGACCATTTCGGGCGTTGCGGGTTGGCATTACGCAGTCAAACATATCGATACCGCGACGTACGCCTTCAACCAGGTCTTCTGGTTTACCAACGCCCATCAGGTAACGCGGTTTGTCTGCCGGAATTTGCGGGCATACATGCTCCAGAATGCGGTGCATATCTGCTTTCGGCTCACCCACAGCCAGACCGCCGACAGCGTAGCCATCAAAACCGATATCTACCAGACCTTTAACAGAAATATCACGTAAATCTTCGTAAACGCTGCCCTGAATGATACCAAACAGCGCATTTTTGTTTCCGAGACTGTCAAAACGCTCACGGCTACGCTTCGCCCAACGCAGAGACATCTCCATGGAGCGTTTTGCGTAATCCCAGTCAGCAGGATACGGCGTACACTCATCAAAGATCATGACGATATCCGAACCAAGATCGTACTGAATCTCCATCGACTTTTCCGGGTCGAGGAAAATCGGGTCGCCGTTGATCGGGTTACGGAAATGAACGCCCTGTTCGGTGATTTTACGAATATCACCAAGGCTGAAGACCTGGAAGCCGCCGGAGTCGGTAAGGATTGGTCCTTTCCACTGCATAAAATCGTGCAGATCGCCGTGCAGTTTCATGATTTCCTGGCCCGGGCGCAGCCACAGGTGGAAGGTGTTGCCGAGGATAATTTGCGCGCCAGTGGCTTCAACTTCTTCCGGCGTCATCCCTTTTACGGTGCCGTAAGTGCCAACAGGCATAAAACAAGGCGTTTCCACTACGCCACGATCAAAGACCAGGCGGCCACGGCGTGCGCGACCGTCGGTGGTGTCCAGTTCAAATTTCATTTTTTCTCCACTACGTCAGAAAAACAGTCCAACGTTTAAACCAGCGCCGCGGAATTACTCCCCGACGCGCTCATTAATTGCCTGCGGATTGTACGTGATAAACATCGCATCACCGTAACTAAAAAAGCGATATTTCTCTTCTACCGCCGCTTTATAGGCGTTCATAGTGTGTTGATAGCCGGCAAATGCCGAAACCAGCATAATCAGCGTCGATTCAGGAAGGTGGAAGTTCGTCACCAGCGCATCGACCACTTTGTACTGGAAGCCGGGATAGATAAAGATTTGGGTATCGTCAAAGAACGGTTCGATGAGATCGTTTTTCGCCGCCTGGGCCGCGCTTTCCAGCGAACGTACCGAGGTGGTGCCAACCGCAATCACCCGGTTACCGCGCGCTTTCGCCGCCAGTACCGCGTCTACCACATCCTGCGGTACTTCAGCGTATTCCGAGTGCATGATGTGATCTTCAATGGTGTCGACGCGCACCGGCTGGAAGGTGCCCGCACCAACGTGCAGGGTGACAAACGCCATCTCCACGCCTTTGGCGCGTAATTTTTCCAGCAAAGGTTCGTCAAAATGCAGACCAGCGGTCGGGGCTGCAACCGCGCCCGGTTTTTCGCTATAAACGGTTTGATAAAGTTCGCGGTCAGCGTCTTCGTCCGGACGGTCGATATACGGCGGCAGCGGCATATGGCCGATGCTGTTGAGGATATCCAGTACCGAACGATCATCATTAAATTCGACTTCAAACAGTGCGCCGTGGCGCGCGGTCATTGTTGCGTTAATACTTTCGTCATCGCCCAGCAACAGTTCTGCGCCAGGTTTTGGCGCTTTCGAGGCGCGAATATGCGCAAGAATGCGTTTGTCGTCGAGCATCCGCTCAACCAGCACTTCAATCTTGCCGCCGCTGGCTTTACGCCCAAACAGACGCGCCGGGATCACGCGGGTATTATTAAAAACCAGAAGATCGCCGGGGTTGAGCTTATCGAGTAAATCGGTGAAAGTACCGTGCGTCAGCGCGCCCGTCGGCCCGTCCAGCGACAGTAAACGACAGCTACTGCGTTCAGGCATGGGATAGTGGGCAATCAGGGATTCGGGCAATTCAAAGGAGAAATCGGTAACGCGCATGACACTGACTCAGACTAAAATAAGAGGCGGGTAGTCTAGTGCCGGGGCGCTCTCCCTGCAACCTTTACCCCCCTTTGGATAGAATATAATCGATGAATTTTTTAGCTCACCTGCATTTAGCCCATCTCGCGGAAAGCTCGCTTTCCGGCAATTTACTGGCTGATTTCGTACGCGGAAATCCTGAAGAAAGTTTTCCGCCCGACGTCGTGGCTGGCATTCATATGCATCGGCGCATTGATGTACTAACCGACAATCTGCCGGAAGTCCGCGAAGCACGGGAATGGTTTCGTAGTGAAACGCGCCGCGTTGCGCCTATTACGCTGGATGTCATGTGGGATCACTTTCTTTCCCGCCACTGGTCGCAGCTGTCGCCGGACTTTCCGCTACAGGAATTTGTCTGTTATGCCCGCGAGCAAGTGATGACGATTTTGCCGGACTCACCGCCACGTTTTATCAATCTGAACAATTACTTGTGGTCAGAGCAGTGGCTGGTGCGCTATCGCGATATGGATTTCATCCAGAACGTGTTAAACGGCATGGCAAGCCGTCGCCCACGTCTGGATGCCCTGCGTGACTCCTGGTACGATTTAAACGCACATTATGCCGCCCTCGAAACCCGCTTCTGGCAGTTTTATCCGCGGATGATGGCGCAGGCGTCACGCAAGGCGCTCTGAAACTTCAAGCTCCGGCGTCACTATTTTTTAGCATTCGCATCCAGCGGAGCGGCATAACAACTGTAAGAAAAACATTCGCTGGAATGATTGGCGATATCTTTAAAGTTGCTTTCAGCAACCCCCTCGAACATGAGTACCGTTCTGGACAACTCTCCGTTGTCATTTATATGTGGAAAATCAAATTGTGTACTGAATCGCCATACATCTGTCTTTTCTGGCTCGCTGTTCACAGAGATACGTCGATGGAAGACTCCTCCTGAAAACGTGCGCCAGAACAATTGTTGATCAAAATCTTGTAATATCTCAGAGTTGGATGCTATTTGATGTAGTAAACCTGTATACCGTGGACTGCCATTACGAGCAACATTATGCAAACCCTGACTAAAAGCATCAAACAAACAATAGATGTGATCACTAGTGAAAAAAGGTCTTAATTTTTTTTGTTCTTCATCGCTGTAATCCAGGAGCATCTCATTGATTTCTTCCGGTGAGAATTTTAAGACAAAATTATCCTCAGGATTTGTTTCTTTCTTGTTTTTTTCACTATTCTTCTCCTCAATGGTCTTCGCATTTTGTTTCGCAATTTTTTCCTCAGTTTTTTTCGCAATTTTTTCCGCAATTTTTTCCCGAGTTTTTGATTTTAGACTAACACCATCGATGTCAACCGATGTTGTTTTCAGATCTCTCTGCGCGTCTTTCAAATTTGTCTTATAGAGATCAGGCACTTTATCGGCAGATAAGTATCCGGATGAAGAAATCTGGTGTGTACGCATGGGGGGCTGTTCACAAAGCATCGAGGCTATATCGTCTTTAAACTCTTTTACATTAAAGTTATCGGCATTAACCTTCCCTGTTATAAACCCCGCATCGGCAATTTTCTTCTCTAATTGTTTTGTACGTTTAGAATAATAAGCGTTGTTATCATAAAACTTTTCAAGAAGGGCCCACTCCTCAAGTTGCCTTATGTGATTTTTCAACTGTTGATGATCTATTTTATATTCATGTGTACTAGAATCATTTTGGTTGCAAGAGTTACAGATTTTTAAGCATAATTTTCCATCAGATTTATCATCTATGGTATCAGTGAAAATATAGGACACTTCAATATTCTGCCCGTTCTTATCAGTCATCTCATATGACCATTGCCCCGTTCGTTTCGCATTCTTAATGAGTTCGATGGACTCTGCAGGACAACCATGAAGAATGGGCAGAATTTTATCAGGATGCTTAATGAGTAAAATTATTATATTTACAATGTTTGAAAAGAAATCTTTGCTATTTTTTATTTCATCGATTTTTTCCGCTGAAATGTTTACTAAGTTTTCATTTCCGGAAATGAAAAGCAATTTGCCATGGGGGCTTTTTTTAAATTGTTCTTCTGTTTTAGAAAAAACATCCTCTTTAAAAGGTGGCAACTCAGTACCAGTAATAAACGGTTTTAATAAATTCGAATTTGAAATTGTCATATCTTTGCTCCACTACAGGGTTATCCTGGAGCATGTTGTACATAACCTCATGGGCAAAGAATACCAAAAATCGCTCATATCGAACGGGACAAATATTTAACAAACTCAGCCCTGACATTGAGCAGCTTTTTTGCGCTGCGTAGTGTCAGGGCTGGTGACTACGACGTAATAAATAAAACAGATGCTTTAGTTGATCCACACCGTAGCCGAAATGGCAGGCAAAGCCAGAATCCCGTCTGTCAGTTGCCCATGGCCTTCTTTGCGTTGCCATTGCGCAACATTAAGCAACGGTGACGCGGGTAGCACCACTTCACAGGCTTCTCCACGGTTGATTGCCACCAGTACACGCTGCTGATTCAGCACGCGGCCAAATACCACCACGTTATCTTCCGCATACAGCACCTGACAGCCGCCACGACGCAGCGCCTGACTTTTCTTACGCAGCGCAATCATTCGCTGGTACAGCGCGAATAACGCCGTATCCTGCTTTTCCACCTGCCAGGGGAACGGTTTACGGCAAAACGGATCGTTTTTACCATCCAGTCCCACTTCATCACCGTAATAAATGCACGGTACACCAGGCCAGGTGAACAACCAGACCACCGCCAGCGGCAGGCGCGCAATATCCCGACCGAGCAGCGTTTTAAATCGCGCAGTATCGTGGCTATCGAGCTGATTAAACATACGCAGTTGCTGTTGATGAGAAAGTCCGGCGCGGTAATTATCCATCCAGGCCATACAGGTTTGGGCGTCAATTTGCTGCGGATCATAAGAGATGTCGGTATTGGCAAGAAATCCCCACAACGGGAATGTGAAGCCACGATAGTTCATGGCGGCATCTTCCACATCGGCCTGTAACCATTGCCGTGCATCGCCAAAATGCTCTCCAACGATATACGCTTCCGGCTGGGTTTCTTTCGCCGCTTCGGTGATCCCGGCAACGTGCTGCAAATTATTGCGCGCCCCACCCGCTTCCCCCAGCATATGCACCACATCCAGCCGCCAGCCGTCCATATTCCACGGCGCTTTCAGCCAGTGGCGGACAATACTGTCTTCCCCGCGATAAATTTCATTCACCAGACTTTCCGACTGATAATCCAGTTTCGGCAAGCTGGCATAGCCCAGCCAGTCGAGCGCCGTGCCATCGTCACTAAACGAGTACCAGTCGCGCCAGGGCGATTCGGGGTTGTGACAAGCACCACCCGTGCCACGATTGTGCCTGTCAAACCAGGCATGGGAATCGCCACTGTGGTTAAACACGCCATCCAGCACCAGCCGCATTCCCAGCTGCTGCGTATGGTGTCGCAAACGCAGCAACGCTCCGTCGCCGCCAAACTGCGGATCGACGTGGCGATAATCCTCTGTATCGTATTTATGTACGCTGGGAGCTTTAAACACCGGATTGAGATACAGCGCCGTCACGCCAAGTTTTTTCAGATACGGCAGTTTTTCGCTTATCCCGTCCAGATCGCCGCCATAGAACGTTGATCCGCCCGCCTGCGCCGTGACCGGTTCATCCCAGTCACGCAATATGATCTCTTGTCCGGCTGCGTGATGGTAATAAACATGATCCTGTTCAGCTTCACGAGGAAGACTACGGGCGAAACGATCAGGGAAGATCTGATAAAAAATCTGATCCGCAGCCCATTGTGGGCCGATATCCGGGACATCGACAGCAAACTGCTCCAGTCGTGCTGGCGGCATTCGGCTGAAGCCCTGCGGTGTAAACCAACGCTGGCGATCGTGCCACAGTAATTTGAAACTATAACGCCGCCGAGGTTGCCCGCTGGAGAGATCGATCGCCGCCCGCCATGCGGTAACGCCAGGCTGCGGCTGACTGCGCTGCTTATGCATCGCTACTGACGTTTCTTCGTTGTCGTGTTCTGTACGCAGCATAATGCGCTGCGGTGGGTCTTCGCCCGTCAGCCACAGCGTAATGAGCAGTTGATCTTTGCTTTGTTTAACAAATGGGGGCACCGGCAGATGCCATGCATTTAACATCATAATTCCCCTGTGATGAAAATCTGATCACCTTGCCATAGCCTAATGCAGGATCACTCATCATCTGAAGGATATTTGGGGGAGGAGGACGGGGGCGGATAACTTTCGGAATAGCCGGATCAGGATTTCCTCCTGAACCGGCTTACAGAACGCAAGGATTACTGGTTTTCAGCCAGCTGACGATCGTGGCGGCGCTTAAACATCCAGCCAATCAACAGCACAACAATCCACGCGAAACCGACATACAGCGAGATACGCGTATCAGGGTGATAACCAATCAACCCGATAATAAAGAGCAGGAAAATCAAACCGCAGATGGTGGTTGCGACCCCACCCGGCACTTTAAATTTCAGCGCCTTAACTTCTTCTGGCGGCAAACGGCGACGGAAGGCGATTTGCGACAGCAGGATCATAATCCACACCCACACCGTGGCGAAGGTTGCCAGCGAAGCGATCACCAGGAAGACGTTTTCCGGCATGATGTAGTTCAGATACACCGCAAACAGCAGCGCGGTAGTCATCACCAGCACCGTAACCCACGGAATACCGCGACGCGAGGTTTTGCTGAAAATTTTTGGCGCGCTGCCCTGCTCTGCCATACCGTGGAGCATACGGCCTACGCCAAATACGTCACTGTTAATTGCCGACAGCGAAGCGGTCAGCACAACAAAGTTAAGAATGCTGGCGGCAAAGGTAATCCCCATATGCTGGAACGTCAGTACGAACGGGCTACCGGCAGTGCCAACCTGATTCCACGGGTAGATAGACATAATGACGAACAGCGTACCGACGTAGAACACCAGAATACGCATCGGCACGGAGTTAATCGCGCGCGGAATAGATTTCTCAGGATCTTTCGCTTCACCGGCGGTAATCCCGATAATTTCGATCCCACCGTAAGCAAACATCACCATTTGCAACGACATCACCATACCAAGCCAGCCGTTACTGAAGAAGCCGCCGTTGCTCCACAGGTTATGAATACCGGTCGGTTGCCCGCCGTTGCCAATTCCCCAGATGATGATGCCGAAACCGGCGACAATCATGATGATGATAGTGGCGACTTTAAAGAACGAGAACCAGAACTCCAGCTCACCGAATACCTTCACGCTCATCAGGTTTACGGCGCAAATGATCAGCACCACGCTCAGTACCCAAATCCAGTGCGGCACCGTCGGAAACCAGACACCCATATAGATACCAAAAGCGGTCACATCGGCGATGGCGACAATTAGGATTTCAAAGCAGTAGGTCCAGCCGGTAATGTAACCTGCCAGCGGGCCGAGGTTTTCCTGCGCATAACGCGAGAAAGAGCTGGCGGCCGGGTTATGTACCGACATTTCCCCCAGCGCGCGCATAATGATATACGCCGCGACACCACCGATAATATAGGCCAACAACACGCTCGGACCGGCCATTTTGATGGCGTCTGCCGAACCGTAAAACAACCCGGTGCCAATTGCTGAACCCAGTGCCATAAAGCGTATGTGGCGGGTACTTAGCCCACGCTTTAGCTTGTTCTTACTTTCCATCAATTCCTAACCCATCAACACAATAAAAAACCACGGGGCATCGCAGCCCCGTGGTTAAAACAAATGTTCAGTGATTTAGTGAGCGCTGGAGGTCACCTGACGACCTGCCGCACGATCCCAGATAATGGCCAAAACCACCATCACCACTGTTGGCATTAACCACGCCAGACCTTGTTCGGCCAGCGGTAAACGCTGCGCCCAGGACGGTAAGATATCGCTGAATGCAGATGCTTTGATCCCGTCGAGAATACCAAAAAGCAGGCTGATAAACATCGGCGGAGCAATCACGCGGGTCGAATTATGCCACCATGAGCGTGTAAAACTTAATACAACCAGTGCGATACACGGCGGATAAATGGCGGTCAGCACCGGTACAGAGATCTGAATCAGCTGGCTCAAACCGAGGTTAGACACCACCATCGAGAAGCCGCCGAGGATAAACACCAGCGTACGATAAGAGAGCGGTACGTACTGGGCGAAGAATTCTGCACAAGCACAGGTCAGGCCAACCGCCGTGACCAGGCAGGCGATGAAGATTAACGCCGCCAGCAGGAAGCTACCGCCGCCGCCAAAGGTATGCTGAACGTAAGCATGCAGGATCGCCGCACCGTTTGCAGACTGATCGACCAGCGACGCGCTGTCTGAACCCAGACGGAACAGCGCCAGATACAGCAGAGTCAGACCAACACCCGCCATCAGGCCAGCCCAGACGGTATAACGGGTCAGCAGACGCGCTTCGGTAACGCCACGAGAACGCGCCGCGTTAACAATAACGATACCAAACACCATTGCGCCCAGCGTATCCATGGTCAGATAGCCGTTGACGAAGCCGTTAGAAAACGCAGCGTTTTGATAAGCCTCAGTCGCCGTGCTGATAGAACCCGCCGGCCAGATAATTGCGGCAACAGACAGGATGACCAGCGCGATAATTTTCAGCGGCGCAAGGAAGTTGCCCACGGTATCCAGCAGCTTGCCCGGATAGAGCGAAACCAGAATAACGATAGCGAAATAAACCAGGCTGTAGATAAACAGCGGCAGCGCGGAATCACCCGTCAGCGGCGCAATGCCCACTTCAAAAGAAACGGTAGCTGTACGCGGCGTAGCGAAAAGCGGCCCCACCGCCAGGTAACAAACTGTTGCCAGCAGTACGCCAGCGACTTTACCAATTGGCGTGCTGAGACTGTCAACACCGCCGCCAACTTTTGCCAGCGCCACTACCGTTAATACCGGTAGGCCAACGGCAGTAATGAGGAAGCCGAATGCCGCAGTCCAGACGTGTTCGCCTGCCTGCAAGCCGACCATTGGAGGGAAAATAATGTTACCTGCGCCGACGAACAACGCAAATGTCATAAAGCCCAGAGCGATGATATCGCGCGATCTTAATTGATGGGTCATAAATCATACTGCCTGTGGATGTGGTGTTGTAACGTTAAATTTTTGTGCCAATCCCTGGGGATGATACAGCGGTATATTTAAACAATTTTAGCGGGAAATACTCCCAACCAGGCGCGGCGAAGAATAGTTTTTCGATTTACCGCGTAAATGCAGTCAGTATGACAGCACCTGAAGCGCAATTTAAACGCTTATAACGTTTTAAAGCAAGAAGGGATCTAAAAACCAGAGGTATATAGCGATAAGAAATCACCAACCAGTATAAAACACTATTTCAATGAAAAAGACATGGCTAATCATGCGAACAAAAAATCACCAACCATTGTAAAATCTAACGCCCGTATTTCGACTGCAAAGAAAATAAGCCAGCATCGGCTGGCTTATGGCAATAAAAGATGACAAAGGCGAATTAATCGCTGTTTTTGGCAATTAAACGTTCCGGGATAACAAAACTGAAACGTGTACCTTTTCCTACTGTACTCTCAATATTCAGGCGACTTTCGTGATGATTCACCGCATGTTTCACGATCGCTAACCCTAATCCGCTACCACCGGTTTGCCGGGAACGCGCTTTATCAACGCGATAAAAACGCTCGGTCAGGCGCGGAATATGCTCCGGTGCAATGCCCGGTCCGTTATCTTCAACACTAAATTCGGCACCGTGCGGCACTCGCTGCCAGCGTACGGTGATATGCGTGCCTTCCGGCGTATGATTCACGGCGTTATAGACCAGGTTCGAAATCGCACTGCGTAGCTGATCTTCGTTGCCAGACACCTTGAGGCCGTTATCTATCTCAAAGGTAAATGTCTGTTTTTTCTGACTCAGAGTCTGAGCCTCGCGCTCAACAACGCGCAGCATCATCGGCACATCAACCTTTTCATTGAGCAAATGCGTCGGTGCGGCTTCTATTTTCGACAGCGTCAGCAATTGCTTCACCAGCCCTTCCATCCGCTGGGTCTGCTCGCGCATGGTGTGCAACGCTTTTTCACGTACCGCGCCTTCCAGCGGTTGCTCATCCATCATCTCCAGGTAACCCTGTAACACGGTCAATGGCGTACGTAACTCATGGCTCACGTTGGCAAAAAAGTTACGCCGCGCCCCTTCCAGTTGATGCATTTGCGTGACATCACGCGCCACCATCAGCAACTGTTTGTGGGTATAAGGCATGACGCGAATTTCCAGATGCCGCCCGGTGTTGAGCACCAGATTAAGCGGGCGAGAAAAATCACGCGTTTTCAGATATTGCGTAAACTCCGGGTAACGCAGCAGGTTAAGGATGTTCTGCCCGTTATCTTCCGGCCAGCGCAAACCAAGAATCTGTTGCGCCAGACCGTTACACCAGAAAATACCGCCCTCTTCCGTGGTCAGCACTACCGCGTCGGGCAGCGACTCCGCGCCACTACGAAAGCGTTTAATCAGATTGCCCAATTCGCGGCGGCGTTTTTTATTTCGCAGCTGCATCTGGTGTAAGCCGTATAGCAGCGGTTCCCAGCTACCACGCCCCGGTGGCGGGGTCATACTACGATCCACCCACAGCCACCATGAAAGGCGCAATAAATTCCAGAAATGCCAGATAAGCAGTCCCGTTACCGATGCCAGCAAAAACCAGGGCAGGTAACCAAAAAATGCACCCAGGATGAAAGCCGGGAGGCAGCAAAGTAGCAGCTCCAGCACCAGCCTTTTCCACGACAGCCGTTCCAGCACGTAAGATACTCCAGTTAAGAATTCATAAGCCCTGCTCTGCGTCCGATGAGCAAGGCGTTAAAAGCGGGTTGAAAAACGATACCCTGTACCGCGCACGGTCTGCACCATGCGGTCATGCCCGCCGGGCTCCAGTGCTTTACGCAGGCGACGAATGTGGACATCGACTGTACGATCTTCCACATACACGTTGGTTCCCCAGACGTGGTTTAACAGCTGCTCGCGGCTGTACACGCGCTCAGGATGCGTCATAAAAAAGTGCAGCAGTTTAAATTCTGTCGGCCCCATCTCCAGCGGTTCTTCGCCCGCCATCACCCGGTGAGATGTCGGGTCGAGACTTAGCCCCTGCATCTCGATCACCTCTTCCACCGCCATTGGCGAAATACGGCGCATTACCGCTTTGATTCGCGCCACCAGCTCCTTCGGCGAAAACGGCTTGGTGATATAGTCATCCGCACCGGTTTCAAGGCCGCGCACGCGATCTTCTTCTTCCCCTCTGGCGGTCAACATCACCACTGGAATATCCCGGGTCATCGACTCGCGCTTGAGGTGTTTGATGAACTGGATACCGGAGCCGCCAGGTAACATCCAGTCAAGGAGAATTAAATCCGGCCAGGGTTCATTCAGTTGATTCACAGCACTGTCATAATCTTCCGCTTCGACCGGCTGAAAGCCATTTTGTTCGAGCACGAAGCAGACCATTTCGCGAATTGGTGCTTCATCTTCTACGACCAGAATACGTCTCGCCATGATTTGCCCTGTTGTAATAAATAGGTTGCGATCATTAATGCGACGTCATTATGCGTCAGATTTATGACAGATTTATGAAAAGCTCGTCGCACATATCTTCAGGTTATTGATTTCCGTGGCGCAGAAAAAAGCAAATGGCACATCTGTTTGGGTATAATCGCGCCCATGCTTTTTCGCCAGGGAACCGTTATGCGCATCCTTCACACCTCAGACTGGCATCTCGGCCAGAACTTCTACAGTAAGAGCCGCGAAGCCGAACATCAGGCTTTTCTTGACTGGCTGCTGGAGACAGCACAGATCCATCAGGTGGATGCGATTATTGTTGCCGGTGATGTTTTCGATACCGGCTCGCCGCCCAGTTACGCCCGCACGTTATACAACCGTTTTGTTGTCAATTTACAGCAAACTGGCTGTCATCTGGTGGTACTGGCAGGAAACCATGACTCGGTCGCCACGCTGAATGAATCGCGCGATATCATGGCGTTCCTCAATACTACCGTGGTCGCCAGCGCCGGACATGCGCCGCAAATCTTGCCTCGTCGCGACGGGACGCCAGGCGCAGTGCTGTGTCCCATACCTTTTTTACGCCCGCGTGACATTATTACCAGCCAGGCGGGGCTTAACGGTATTGAAAAACAGCAGCATTTGCTGGCGGCTATTACTGATTATTATCAACAACATTATGCCGATGCCTGCAAACTGCGCGGCGATCAGCCTCTGCCCATCATCGCCACGGGACATTTAACGACCGTGGGTGCCAGTAAAAGTGACGCCGTGCGTGACATTTATATTGGCACGCTGGACGCGTTTCCGGCACAAAACTTTCCACCAGCCGACTACATCGCGCTCGGGCATATTCACCGCGCGCAGATTATTGGCGGCATGGAACATGTTCGCTATTGCGGTTCCCCCATACCACTGAGTTTTGATGAATGCGGTAAGAGTAAATATGTCCATCTGGTGACATTTTCAAACGGCAAATTAGAGAACGTGGAAAACCTGAACGTACCGGTAACGCAACCCATGGCGGTGCTGAAAGGCGATCTGGCGTCGATTACCGCACAGCTGGAACAGTGGCGCGATGTATCACAGGAGCCACCTGTCTGGCTGGATATCGAAATCACTACTGATGAGTATCTGCATGATATTCAGCGCAAAATCCAGGCATTAACCGAATCATTGCCCGTTGAAGTATTGCTGGTACGCCGGAGTCGTGAACAGCGCGAGCGTGTGTTAGCCAGCCAACAGCGTGAAACCCTCAGCGAACTCAGCGTCGAAGAGGTGTTCAATCGCCGTCTGGCACTGGAAGAACTGGATGAATCGCAGCAGCAACGTCTGCAGTATCTTTTCACCACGACGTTGCATACCCTCGCCGGAGAACACGAAGTATGAAAATTCTCAGCCTGCGCCTGAAAAACCTGAACTCATTAAAAGGAGAATGGAAGATTGATTTCACCCGCGAGCCGTTCGCCAGCAACGGGCTGTTTGCGATTACCGGCCCAACCGGTGCGGGGAAAACCACCCTGCTGGACGCCATTTGTCTGGCGCTGTATCACGAAACTCCGCGCCTCTCTAACGTTTCACAATCGCAAAATGATCTCATGACCCGCGATACCGCCGAATGTCTGGCGGAAGTGGAGTTTGAAGTGAAAGGTGAAGCGTATCGCGCGTTCTGGAGCCAGAATCGGGCGCGTAACCAGCCGGACGGTAATTTGCAGGTGCCACGCGTAGAGCTGGCGCGCTGCGCCGATGGCAAAATTCTCGCCGACAAAGTGAAAGATAAGCTGGAACTGACGGCGACGTTAACCGGACTGGATTACGGGCGCTTCACCCGTTCGATGCTGCTTTCGCAGGGGCAATTTGCTGCCTTCCTGAATGCCAAACCAAAAGAACGCGCGGAATTGCTCGAGGAGTTAACTGGCACTGAAATCTACGGGCAAATCTCGGCGATGGTTTTTGAGCAGCACAAATCGGCCCGCACAGAGCTGGAAAAGCTGCAAGCGCAGGCCAGCGGCGTCGCGTTGCTCACGCCAGAACAAGTGCAATCGCTGACAGCGAGTTTGCAGGTACTTACTGACGAAGAAAAACAGTTACTTACCGCGCAGCAGCAAGAACAACAATCACTAAACTGGTTAACGCGTCTGGACGAATTGCAGCAAGAAGCCAGCCGCCGTCAACAGGCCTTGCAACAGGCGTTAGCCGAAGAAGAAAAAGCGCAACCTCAACTGGCGGCGCTCAGTCTGGCACAACCGGCACGAAATCTTCGTCCGCACTGGGAACGCATCGCAGAACACAGCGCGGCGCTGGCGCATACTCGCCAGCAGATTGAAGAAGTAAATACTCGCTTACAGAGCACAATGGCGCTTCGGGCGAGCATTCGCCACCACGCGGCGAAGCAGTCAGCAGAATTACAGCAGCAGCAACAAAGTCTGAATGCCTGGCTACAGGAACACGACCGCTTCCGTCAGTGGAACAACGAACTGGCGGGTTGGCGTGCGCAGTTCTCCCAACAAACCAGCGATCGCGAGCATCTGCGGCAATGGCAGCAACAGTTAACCCATGCAGAGCAAAAACTTAATGCGCTTGCGGCGATCACGTTGACGTTAACCGCCGATGAAGTTGCTAGCGCCCTGGCGCAACATGCCGAGCAACGCCCACTGCGTCAGCGCCTGGTCGCGCTGCATGGACAGATTGTTCCCCAACAAAAACGCCTGGCGCAATTACAGGTCACTATCCAGAATGTCACGCAAGAACAGACGCAACGTAACGCCGCACTTAACGAAATGCGCCAGCGTTATAAAGAAAAGATGCAGCAACTTGCCGATGTCAAAACCATTTGCGAGCAGGAAGCACGCATCAAAACGCTGGAAGCCCAGCGCGCGCAGTTACAGGCGGGTCAGCCTTGTCCACTTTGTGGTTCCACCAGCCACCCGGCGGTCGAGGCGTATCAGGCGCTGGAGCCTGGCGTTAATCAGTCTCGATTACTGGCGCTGGAAAACGAAGTTAAAAAGCTCGGTGAAGAAGGTGCGACGCTACGTGGGCAACTGGACGCCTTAACAAAGCAACTTCAGCGTGATGAAAACGAAGCGCAAAGCCTCCGACAAGATGAGCAAGCACTTACTCAACAATGGCAAGCCGTCACGGCCAGCCTCAATATCACCTTGCAGCCACAGGACGATATTCAACCGTGGCTGGATGCACAAGATGAGCACGAGCGCCAGCTGCGATTACTCAGCCAACGACATGAAGTACAAGGGCAGATTGCTGCGCATAATCAACAAATTATCCAGTATCAACAGCAAATTGAACAACGCCAGCAGCAACTCTTAACGGCATTGGCGGGTTATGCACTGACATTGCCACAGGAAGATGAAGAAGAGAGCTGGTTGGCGACGCGTCAGCAAGAAGCCCAGAGCTGGCAGCAACGCCAGAACGAATTAACCGCGCTGCAAAACCGTATGCAGCAGCTGACGCCGATTCTGGAAACGTTGCCGCAAAGTGATGAACTCCCGCACAGCGAAGAAACTGTGGCGCTGGAAAACTGGCGGCAGGTTCATGAACAATGTCTCGCATTACACAGCCAGCAGCAGACGTTACAGCAACAGGATGTTCTGGCGGCGCAAAGTCTGCAAAAAGCCCAGGCGCAGTTTGACACCGCGCTACAGGCCAGTGTCTTTGACGATCAACAGGCGTTCCTTGCGGCGCTAATGGATGAACAAACACTAACGCAACTGGAACAGCTCAAGCAGAATCTGGAAAACCAGCGCCGTCAGGCGCAAACGCTGGTCACTCAGACAGCAGAAGCGCTGGCACAGCATCAGCAACACCGACCTGACGGCCTGGATCTCAGTGTGACGGTGGAGCAGATTCAGCAAGAGTTAGCGCAAACTCAGCAAAAGTTGCGTGAAAATACCACCAGTCAGGGCGAGATTCGCCAGCAGCTGAAGCAGGATGCAGACAACCGTCAGCAACAACAAACCTTAATGCAGCAAATTGCTCAAATGACGCAGCAGGTTGAGGACTGGGGATATCTGAATTCGCTAATAGGTTCCAAAGAGGGCGATAAATTCCGCAAGTTTGCCCAGGGGCTGACGCTGGATAATTTAGTCCATCTCGCTAATCAGCAACTTACCCGGCTGCACGGGCGCTATCTGTTACAGCGCAAAGCCAGCGAGGCGCTGGAAGTCGAGGTTGTTGATACCTGGCAGGCAGATGCGGTACGCGATACCCGTACCCTTTCCGGCGGCGAAAGTTTCCTCGTCAGTCTGGCGCTGGCGCTGGCGCTTTCGGATCTGGTCAGCCATAAAACGCGTATTGACTCGCTGTTCCTTGATGAAGGTTTTGGCACGCTGGATAGCGAAACGCTGGATACCGCCCTTGATGCGCTGGATGCCCTGAATGCCAGTGGCAAAACCATCGGTGTGATTAGCCACGTTGAAGCGATGAAAGAGCGTATTCCGGTGCAGATCAAAGTGAAAAAGATCAATGGACTGGGCTACAGCAAACTGGAAAGTGCGTTTGCAGTGAAATAACTATTCAGCAGGATAATGAATACAGAGGGGCGAATTATCTCTTGGCCTCGCTGGTCGTTATCCTGCAAGCTATCACTTTATTGGCTACGGTGATTAGTAGCCGTTCTGGTGGTTGTGATGGTGGTATGAAAAAAGTCATTTTATCTTTGGCTCTGGGCACGTTTGGTTTGGGGATGGCCGAATTTGGCATTATGGGCGTGCTCACGGAGCTGGCGCATAACGTAGGAATTTCGATTCCTGCCGCCGGGCATATGATCTCGTATTATGCGCTGGGGGTGGTGGTCGGTGCGCCAATCATCGCGCTTTTTTCCAGTCGCTACTCACTCAAACATATCTTATTGTTTCTGGTGGCGTTGTGCGTCATTGGCAACGCCATGTTCACGCTCTCTTCGTCTTACCTGATGCTCGCCATTGGTCGGCTGGTATCCGGCTTTCCGCATGGCGCATTTTTTGGCGTCGGAGCGATCGTGTTATCAAAAATTATCAAACCCGGCAAAGTCACCGCCGCCGTGGCAGGGATGGTTTCCGGGATGACAGTCGCCAATTTACTGGGCATTCCACTGGGAACGTATTTAAGTCAGGAATTTAGCTGGCGCTACACCTTTTTGTTGATCGCTGTTTTTAATATTGCGGTGATGGCATCGGTCTATTTTTGGGTGCCGGATATTCGCGACGAGGCGAAAGGAAAACTACGCGAACAATTTCACTTTTTACGCAGCCCTGCCCCGTGGTTAATTTTCGCCGCTACGATGTTTGGCAACGCAGGTGTGTTTGCCTGGTTCAGCTACGTAAAGCCATACATGATGTTTATTTCCGGTTTTTCGGAAACGGCGATGACCTTTATTATGATGTTAGTGGGGCTAGGGATGGTGCTGGGGAATGTGCTAAGTGGCCGGATTTCAGGACGTTATTCACCACTGCGCATTGCAGCAGTGACTGACTTTATCATTGTACTGGCACTGTTGATGCTCTTTTTCTTCGGCGGCATGAAAATAACGTCGCTTATTTTTGCTTTTATTTGTTGCGCGGGATTATTTGCCCTTTCAGCACCTCTGCAAATATTGTTACTGCAAAACGCAAAAGGCGGAGAGTTATTAGGTGCCGCAGGTGGGCAAATAGCGTTTAACCTCGGTAGCGCCGTCGGCGCATATTGCGGTGGTATGATGCTGACGCTGGGGATGGCATATAATTACGTGGCGCTGCCTGCCGCCCTGCTTTCGTTTGCTGCGATGTCGTCGTTGCTGCTGTATGGTCGCTATAAGCGCCAGCAAGCGGCGGATAGTCCGGTGCTGGCGAAACCACTGGGGTAGATTGCAGTCACGTTGCGCGTTGCTTATTGCCGGATGCGGCATGAACGCGTTATCGGCCTGCGGTTCCGGCACATTTTGCAGGCCTGATAAGACGCGGCAAGCGTCGCATCAGGCATGATGCGCCAATTGCCTGGGTTTTTTACTCTTGTGGCCATAACCACGCAGCGCCGCGTACGCCGCTGGAATCACCGTGCTTCGCCTTACGCACCGGCGTTTCACATTCGCCGCCGAAGACAAATTGTTTAATCAACTGCGGAACCGTTTGATATAAACGGTCGACATTGCTCATCCCGCCCCCCAGGACAATCACATCCGGATCGAGAATATTCACGACATGTGCCAGCGATTTTGCCAGCCGCAGCTCGTAGCGACGCAATGCCAGTTCCGCTACCGGATCGCTTTCTTCAACCAGGCGGATAATTTCACTGCCTTTCAGCGCATGTCCGCTCAAACGACGATAATCCGTCGCGAATCCCGTGCCCGAAATAAAGGTTTCAATACAACCTTGTTTACCGCAATAACAAGGGACTTCCTCGCGATAACGCAGTTCGTCTTCGTCCATCCACGGTAGCGGATTGTGCCCCCACTCGCCTGCCGTGCCATTGCCGCCGATATGCGCCCGCCCATTGAATGCCACGCCCGCGCCGCATCCCGTGCCGATAATCACGGCAAATACCGTCTGCGCTCCCGCTGCCGCGCCATCTACTGCTTCTGAAACCGCCAGACAGTTGGCGTCATTTGCCAGCCGCACTTCCCGCTGCAACCTCGCGCTTAAGTCTTTATCGAATGGCTGACCGTTGAGCCAGGTTGAATTGGCATTCTTCACCACGCCGGTGTAAGGCGAAATTGAGCCAGGAATGCCCATACCTACCGTTCCGCGCTGCCCTGTCGCCTGCTCCGCCATATCAACCAACGTGGCGATCGTTTCAATAGTCTGCCGGTAATCATCACGCGGCGTGGGCAGACGATGGCGGTACAACTGCTCCCCTGCATCGCCCAGTGCAATCACTTCAGTTTTGGTGCCGCCTAAATCGATACCTATACGCACGGTACTCTCCTTATTTTTTTCAATATCAATAGCGTAGAGACGGACAACCGGATTGGCAATGCAAGCCCGCCGACAATTCGTTATCATGCCCGCTAAATTTAACGACAAGGCCGTGGAAATTATCATGCTGTGGTTCAAAAATTTAATGGTTTACCGTCTTAGCCGCGAGATTTCGCTGCGTGCAGAAGAGATGGAAAAACAGCTAGCCTCGATGGCATTTACCCCATGCGGCAGCCAGGACATGGCGAAGATGGGCTGGGTTCCTCCGATGGGATCGCACAGCGATGCGTTAACGCACGTTGCCAATGGTCAAATTGTTATCTGCGCGCGCAAAGAAGAAAAAATCCTCCCGTCTCCGGTGATTAAACAGGCGCTGGAAGCGAAAATCGCCAAACTGGAAGCGGAACAGGCGCGTAAGCTGAAGAAAACCGAAAAAGATTCGCTGAAAGACGAAGTGCTGCACTCTCTGCTGCCGCGTGCTTTCAGCCGTTTTAGCCAGACAATGATGTGGATCGACACGGTTAACGGTTTGATTATGGTGGACTGCGCCAGTGCCAAAAAAGCGGAAGATACGCTGGCATTACTGCGTAAAAGCCTGGGGTCGTTACCGGTTGTACCATTGAGCATGGAAAACCCGATTGAACTGACGCTGACCGAATGGGTTCGCTCCGGTAGTGCGGCACAGGGCTTCCAGTTGCTTGATGAAGCCGAGCTGAAATCGCTGCTGGAAGATGGTGGCGTGATCCGCGCGAAGAAACAAGATCTGACCAGCGAAGAGATCACCAACCACATCGAAGCCGGAAAAGTGGTGACTAAACTGGCGCTCGACTGGCAGCAACGCATTCAGTTTGTGATGTGCGACGATGGTTCGCTCAAGCGTCTGAAGTTCTGCGACGAGCTGCGCGATCAAAACGAAGATATCGACCGTGAAGATTTCGCCCAGCGTTTTGATGCCGATTTCATCCTGATGACTGGTGAACTGGCAGCGTTAATTCAAAACCTGATTGAAGGATTAGGTGGCGAAGCACAACGTTAATTGCTGATTTACCTTTAATGCCGGATGCGACGCCTGCCGCGTCTTATCCGGCGTACGAAGCCACACCAGGCATATAATTATTCGCTACGGCGGGCAATAATATTTTGCGCAGCAATATTATGCGTTTTACGCTGTAACTTGCTCCAGGGGCGTTGTGTCATTGTTTTTCCTCAAGCCGGTGACGCGCTTCACTGCGAATTTTCCGCGTTGCCCCGATTTTCACTAAATCCCGTAACTGCGAAAGAGCGGGTTGATCGACAAATAAGAGTAATGATGGCTCCTCTTTTAGCCACACCGTTTTCACATCGGCAGCCAGCTGTGGATTATTAATAGCCAGCGACCGATCCTGAGACTCAGTCAATGTCGTTAACAACACCGGGGTATGTGCGTTGCGCAATGCCGTTTGGCGCAAATGATCATTGCGACTTTGCAGCAATGCACGCCACCATTCATCATCTGATTTATCTTTTATCGTCGCCAGTTCCGCAACAATATCTGGAGATCTTCGCTGATATTTATATCAACCTTGATGAATTATGAATATATCGGAAATCGAAAAAATCCCAGCAAAGGAAATATTATTATGGGTTAAAGAGAGGACATTTCAGAAAAATGCCCTCCCGTTCAAGGGGAAGGCGAGGAATTACAGATAGCGGCACAGATAAGAGGTGGGTTCGGCAACTTGCAGATGAAACTCGCTGTGACCGGGAACATTAAACACCGAACCGGCTTCATACACTTGCCAGTCGGTCGCGTCAGGCAGTAACACATTCAGCGCGCCACTGATTATCGTCATCTCTTCAGGCTCAGCGGTGCTGAAGGTGTATTCACCTTCAACCATAACACCCACGCTGGCGCGACCAGTGCTGCTGCTGGAAAAGCCGATCGATTTCACTTTGCCGGAAAAGTACTCATTACTTTGAAGCATAAACTGGCCCTGTCTGGTAGTTGAACATCTACTTCACTATAGGGGCCAGAGGCGCTGGCTGTCACGCAAAATTACACCAGTAATTCCGCAGCCAGCCGTGCAATCAATACGTTAGAGAGCAAGACAGGAACATCGAGCTGTTTTTGCAGTAAATCGCGATGACGTTGGTGAAATCCTAAACAATCCAGCATGATGACATCAGCCCCTTTTGCCAGTAATTCTTTCCCGGCATCAATGATTTTTTGTTCCGAATCATGAATGGGGTTACCCAATGAAAATACTGGCGGTTTCTGCAAAATTTGCCATTTTTGTGCCTGAACGGTCAGCAACTCCTCAACCGGAACGATAACCCCCACCTGATGATCTTCAACAATAGAGGAAACCAGCGGTGGCAATATCCGCGACGGCTCAAGAAAGATCGTATTACGCGCGGTCATACTACTAATGTTTGCTGTACTCATTAATATAATGACGTCGTAACCCTGATTATCGAGCACTTCAACCACACCTTGCAGGTCTCGTTCCACTTTACGACGCGAAACATGGGCCAGCTGGTTGTCATTTAATAATGTGAGAATGGTGTCTTCGCCTGCTTCTGGCGCGTACTCCGCCATCACTTCTTCGCGGCTTAACTTCCCCAGCAGGCTATGATGGGAAATATTATCTTCGTCAATGTATTCTGTCAGGAGCGGCAAAACTTCCTGCATAGGTACAATGCCGATGGTCAGGATCGCCAACGACGCACTCATTGTTCTTCCACCTTACTTTTATTTCGTCGTTAATTACCGGGCAAGCGCTAAGCACCACTGCTGACACTTACCTGTGCTACAAATGACAAAAAGCGTAGCAGCAGACCTGCACGGCATAATGTAAAGATTCCAAATGATTCCAGTAATGGATTGTTATTCTTTAATATTCTAATTATTTGAAAAACATGAATTGTGAAAAATGTGACGCAGATCCCTTGTGGTGGCACTCAGAATCCCTTCCGAGCAGTCTGATGCGGTCACTCTTTGTCAGGGTCCTCATAGCGTTTTTTCGCATCCATCGCTTCCTGAGCGGTCGGATGTTCACTGATCAACGAGTCTGGTTTAGGATGATCGGCTCTGAGTTGGTACCAGGTTACCGTCTGTCCTGGTTTTCCTTTTTCAATCGTCACTATATATGCTTCACGAGGATAAGGCGGTTTCGTTGGCATCGTTCTTCCTTATTTCACGGGATGAACGTTAAGTATAGGCGCTCGAAAATCAACAATTGATCGTCTGTGCCAGGGCACTGCGAATTTCAGAAATCACCTGGCTGGGTTCGTTTGTTGCGTCGATGATAATATGCGCAACTTCGCGATAAAGCGCATCGCGTTCTTCCAGCACTTCCTGAACTTCTTCGCTCAGTGGTTTCCCCGTTAAGGTTGGCCGTAAATCTTCTTCCGGTGCAGCTTGCAGTCGGTTAACCAGGACTGATACTGGCGCACACAAATAAACCACGATCCCGTTATTTTGCATAAAGTGACGATTAAATTCCGTCAGAATAATGCCGCCGCCCGTGGCGATAACGGTGGATGGCGCAGTTACCGCTTCCAGCGCCGCCGTTTCTCTGGCGCGAAATCCCGTCCACTCTTCCCTTTCGACGATCTCCGCAACCGTCATATTGAGCTGTGATTGCAACCACTGATCGGTATCAACAAACCGACGGTTAAGCGAATCGGCAAGGGCCATTCCGACCGTTGTTTTACCACAGCCCCGAGGCCCGATCAGAAAAAGAGGTTGTGTCATCGTGGGTTTTCCCCAATAGGTCGCAATGCGGCGAAAGCCGGTGTCATGAGAATAGCGATCATACCATCAAACTAGTACAATTTCGATTGTAAAGAAAAAATTCCACTTAAGGTGAAAATCTCAATACATCCCTTACTATACCAATAAATATTCAAGAATGAAGTGTAAATAATAAATTACATTTAGCCACGACTACGTTGCACTTCCAGCCACCACTTCTCCAGCTCCGCAGCAAAGGCCTGGCGGTCACGTTGTGAAAGACTATCTGGTCCTCCGGTCTGGATCCCACTGGCACGTAAGGTATCCATAAAATCGCGCATCGTCAGGCGCTCACGAATGGTCGCTGGCGTGTAACGTTCGCCGCGTGGATTAAGCGCCGCCGCGCCTTTCTCGATGGCTTCAGCAGCCAAAGGTATATCTGCGGTGATCACCAAATCGCCCGCTTCACACTGCCGGACAATTTCGTTATCGGCAACGTCGAAACCTGCCGCGACGCGCAGCGTACGAATAAATCGCGATGGCGGCACGCGTAAACTCTGGTTTGCTACCAGTACCAGCGGCATCTGCATACGTTCCGCCGCGCGATACAAAATCTCTTTAATTACATTGGGACACGCGTCGGCATCCACCCAAATTGTCATAAAGTCATCCTTTGTTGGGTAATCCTCTATTGTGTCGCGCTTTTGCCTTCCGGCATAGTTCTGTTTATGCTTCTGCCAGCGATTATCAAAACAATGAATTTCACGGCAGGAGTGAGGCAATGGAAAAGAAAATCGGTTTTATTGGCTGCGGCAATATGGGAAAAGCCATTCTCGGCGGTCTGATTGCCAGCGGTCAGGTGCTTCCAGGGCAAATCTGGGTATATACCCCCTCCCCGGATAAAGTCGCCGCCCTGCATGACCAGTTCGGCATCAACGCCGCAGAATCGGCGCAAGAAGTGGCGCAAATCGCCGACATCATTTTTGCCGCCGTTAAACCTGGCATCATGATTAAAGTGCTTAGCGAAATCACCTCCAGCCTGAATAAAGACTCTCTGGTCGTTTCTATTGCTGCAGGTATCACACTCGACCAGCTTGCCCGCGCGCTGGGCCATGACCGGAAAATTATCCGCGCCATGCCGAACACTCCCGCGCTGGTTAATGCCGGGATGACCTCCGTAACGCCAAACGCGCTGGTAACCCCAGAAGATACCGCTGATGTGCTGAATATTTTCCGCTGCTTTGGCGAAGCGGAAGTAATTGCCGAGCCGATGATCCACCCGGTGGTCGGTGTGAGCGGTTCTTCGCCAGCCTACGTCTTTATGTTTATCGAAGCGATGGCCGACGCCGCCGTGCTGGGCGGGATGCCACGCGCCCAGGCGTATAAATTTGCCGCTCAGGCGGTAATGGGTTCCGCAAAAATGGTGCTGGAAACGGGAGAACATCCAGGGGCACTGAAAGATATGGTCTGCTCACCGGGAGGCACCACCATTGAGGCGGTACGCGTACTGGAAGAGAAAGGCTTCCGTGCCGCAGTGATCGAAGCGATGACGAAGTGTATGGAAAAATCAGAAAAACTCAGTAAATCCTGATGACTTTTGCCGGACGTCAGGCCGCCACTTCGGTGCGGTTACGTCCGGCTTTCTTTGCTTTGTAAAGCGCCAAATCTGCCGATTTCAACCACTCACGATAGTGACTCATTTGTGGGTTCAGCGGCGCAACCCCCACACTAATCCGTAAAGTTACCTGTGGCGTATTCGGCAGACGTAATGTATTTAGCCCTTCATGCACTCGTAACATGGCGGTAATGGCGCTCTCAGCTGGCGTACCGGACATGATTACCGCAAACTCATCGCCGCCAAACCGACCAATCACATCGCTACCGCGCAGGGTTATTTGTAACTGTCGGGTAAGCGCCACAATCGCTTCATCGCCCACATCATGGCCCCAGGTATCGTTGATGCTCTTGAAATGGTCGATATCGATAATCAGTAATGTCGCATCGCGGTTATGCCGCCGACAGTTATCAAATTCATTGCGTAACATAGTTTCCCAATGACGTCGGTTATACACGCCCGTCATACCGTCGCGGGTACTCATGACCTGCAACCTGCGTTTATGTTCCGCCAGTTTAGTCGCCGTCTGGTAGCTGACCCAGCCAAACAGCAGAGGATAAATGACGATAATGGGAAGGGAGAGCCACCATTCCAGCGGCGCACTATTGAACGACACGGTGATGCCCGTCAGTTCGAGGGTGACAAGGCAGGAAACCACCATCAACACCAGACCCGCGACAAACAGACGGGGGCCGCCTGCCCCCATCAAATTCAGACACATAATCATCAACATCGCGGTGGAAGGCAGCACGTTTACGCCCATTACGCCTACCCACATTCCCGCTAATACTGCATCGGTTTTTAAGTTGTAAATTTCCCGGCTAAGCGGATCGACGGCCCTGCTCGCTATCTGCCAGGCTAAATGCGGCCAGACGAACGCCCAGCCGACCAACACCAGCCACCACCAGCCCGGCGGCGGGTGCGAAACCAGCGTTGAAGCAATCGGTAAGAACATGCCAGCCAGGCCAACCGCGCGGGGTAGTCTGACGCGACGGGCGAAGCGCAGCCCGGATCGCTGATGTTCGTTTTGAGGAGTTAAAGGAGGTTCCTCCCCATGCGCCGCCGCTTTTTTGAAAAAGTTTTCATCATTCATTATTTTTGGGAACATTCAGAAACAATTTTCCCAAATTATAGAGACGGGGCTAAAGGCAGAAGTATGAAATTTCGGGTGAGCCATTTTCGTAGCTCACCCGTTAGCACTATCAGGTATCAGGCGGCTTTCTTGAGGCAGGCGCTCATAAACTTATTACGATCATCACCTTTCAGAGATTGTTGCGTTGCTTGATTATTACATTCGCGCATCTTTTGCTGCTGTGGCGTCAAACTTTTTTCACCAGGCGCAGACTTGCTGTTCTTCAGGCAATCACTCATGTAGGTCTTACGAGCATCCCCTTTCAACGCCTGCGCCGTCGCCTGCTGATTACAGGAGGTCATACGCTGTTGTTGCGGGGTTAAGGTTCTCTCGGCAGCGCCGACGGTGGTTAAAAAAACCAGTCCGAAAAGCAAGGTAACCAGTAATGTTATTTTCATAGCACCATCCCTCTTCATGTTTTAACCATGAGCGTTTGCGCCCGTGATCTGCCATTAAGTCTGGTTGCTAACAGCAAAAAAACCACCCGACAGCAAAAATTCACCGCCGGGCGCGGTTTTATTTCAGCCCCAGGGCGGCTTTCATGGTGTAGAAGAGATCGGTCTGGTCGGTCAGTCCAACGACATTGGCGGCATGTGGGCCATACGCTGCAATACGCAACTGACTGCCGGTATGTTCTTGTGAATCCTCTTCGGAGTTCCCGTAACTCATCACCATCACTGCGCCATCTTTGGTATTTAGCGCCTGGGTGAGGCCCGGCGCTTTGGTGTCCGGCGCGACAATCTGGCTGGCGTGGGCGTGATCAGCGGTGACTATGACCAGCGTGTTGCCATCCTTTTTAGCGAATTCCAGCGCACGTTGTACGGCTTCATCGAGATCGACCGTCTCGCCAATTTGCCCACAAGGATTCGCAGCGTGATCCTGTTTATCGATTGATGCACCTTCAACTTGCAGGAAAAAGCCTTTCTCATTTTTACTCAACAATTCAATGGCTTTGTCGGTCATCTGCGCCAGGGTCGGTACGCTGTCATTACGTTGCGGATTAGGCGTACAGGTAACTGCGGGCTTGTCGATATTGCCGTGGTACGTTGCTTTCGGTCCTAGCCAGCGCACTGGCATATTGCCGTCAGCAAATAGTCCTAGCAGGGGTTTTTGCTGGTTCGCTTCCGTCACCGCATTTAGCGAGGCAGCATCACTCACCAACTGATAACCACGCGCCTGTGCCTGTTCACGCAGCGTTTTTCCCTGCCATTCGCCGACGGTTGCCGTTTCAGCAAAGGTTTTTGCGCCGCCGCCAAGCGTAACATCGGCACGGGCGTTAAGCAGCTGTTCGGTAATCGATCCTTTTCCGCCTTTTTCCAGAGCGTTACCCGGACATTTTTCACTGGTCGCGCTCGGACCGTAGCATTTGCGCGAGGTCACATGCGCCACCAGCGCAGCGGGCGTGGCATCCTGCAACTCTGCGGTAGAAACGTTACCGGTCGCCAGACCTGCGGCTTTTGCCATTTCCAGAATCGTTGGGTGATCTTTTTCGTGAATATCGACGCCCAGCGCGCCGTTATAGGTTTTGACACCAGTTGACCAGGCGGTTGCTGATGCAGCCGAGTCGGTGACGTAGTCCGGTTTGCCGGTTTTTTTATTCAGCGCATAGTGTGTGTATTGTCCGGTAAGCGGTAAGGCATCGATACCTTTAAAAAAGCCGCCCGCACCTTCGGCATAATTGCGTGCGGCAGTAATTTCCGAGTCCCCCATCCCATCGCCAATCAGCAAAATAATATTTTTTGCAGGTTTATCGCTAAGAGAATCACGCAGAGCGGCGGTCTGATCACCCGTTAAGCGGCGAGCACCGCCGGGTGCAGTAATATCGCCCTGAGCAGCCCGGTTTTCCAGAACAGGCATTTCTGGTGTCCGGGCTTTTGTCACAGGGGTAAACAGTAACGGTAAGAGTGCCAGTGCAATAGTGCTTTGTTTCACTTTATTTTCTCCATGTACAAATACATTAAAAAATAAAAACAAAGCGACTATAAGTCTTGGCCGTGACAACTTTATGACAGCTGTTGAAAAGATTAACTTTTTACTGACGAGGATGCCTCAATAACTTCTTTACGTAATCGCGCAGCAGCTCCGTATCGTCGTCAGGAATGCTGGCATCGGGCTTTACCTCGTACAGCGCCCCCTCTACCTGATCAATCAACCGCTGTTGATCATTTTGCGCCATATTGCGAAGCATTGCCGTGACGATAATCTCCAAAGCTTCTACCTGCGCACACAGTTCTTTCGACTCTTCTTCTTTTTGGGCAAGCTTAAATAACAACTCAGCAATGAGATTTTTCATGTCTGTATTTCCTTATCCAAAGTATGGAGAAGTTAACATTATGTTTCACAACTTCATAGTGTCTGGAAGTATTATTTTTATGACAAAGGAAATACTTTGCGCAAATATTTTTTGTTTGATTACCAGCGAAACGTTTCTCTTATTTTAATAATTACCCACACAAAATATAGGCTTTTAATTATCAACCTTTATTATAAATAAAAGTTATGAAATATATTCTCTTCGTTAACTTATAATTAAGAGAAAAAAACTCACTGCATGGCCATACAAGCCAGGAATAAATTAGCTTCCCGTTCATCATTTTTGTGATCTTGCGCACATCATTGAGATAACGCACTTTCTTCACCAGTACGTTGCACGCTTTGTCAGCAGAAGATTGCAACATTCTGTCAGAAGGCCGCGAATCCCCCGTTTTGTCGTGGTAATGTATGCACTTTGTGTTAGACGGGATAGGTTTTTAAGATGGAAAAACTGCGGGTAGGAATCGTTTTTGGTGGTAAATCAGCGGAACATGAAGTGTCTCTGCAATCGGCAAAAAACATTGTCGATGCCATTGATAAAAGTCGCTTCGACGTTGTGCTGCTGGGCATTGATAAACAAGGGCAATGGCACGTCAGCGATGCCAGCAATTATCTGCTAAATGCAGACGATCCTGCCCATATTGCGTTGCGCCCTTCGGCGACCAGCCTTGCGCAGGTGCCTGGTAAACATGAACATCAGCTTATCGACGCGCAAAACGGTCAGCCGTTGCCGACGGTGGATGTCATTTTCCCGATTGTCCACGGTACGCTGGGCGAAGATGGTTCCTTGCAGGGAATGCTGCGGGTCGCCAATTTACCGTTTGTAGGTTCTGATGTTCTGGCTTCAGCGGCCTGTATGGATAAAGATGTCACCAAACGTCTGCTGCGCGATGCCGGGCTGAACATTGCGCCATTTATTACCCTGACGCGCGCTAATCGTCACAACATCAGTTTTGCCGAAGTGGAGTCTAAACTGGGGTTACCGCTGTTTGTAAAACCGGCTAATCAGGGCTCTTCTGTTGGTGTCAGCAAAGTAACCAGTGAAGAACAGTACGCAATTGCCGTCGATCTGGCGTTCGAGTTCGACCATAAAGTGATCGTTGAGCAAGGGATCAAAGGTCGTGAGATCGAATGCGCAGTTCTGGGCAACGACAATCCGCAAGCCAGCACCTGTGGCGAGATCGTACTAACCAGCGATTTTTATGCCTACGACACCAAGTACATTGACGAAGATGGCGCGAAAGTGGTTGTTCCGGCAGCCATTGCGCCAGAAATCAACGATAAGATCCGGGCGATTGCCGTTCAGGCCTATCAAACGTTGGGATGCGCAGGCATGGCGCGTGTAGACGTGTTTTTAACCCCAGAGAACGAAGTGGTGATCAACGAGATCAACACCCTGCCTGGCTTCACCAACATCAGTATGTATCCGAAGTTGTGGCAAGCCAGCGGTCTGGGTTACACCGACCTGATCACGCGTTTGATTGAGCTGGCGCTGGAGCGTCACGCTGCAGATAACGCACTGAAAACCACAATGTAATATTCAAACGCCCAGTAATATTCTTATTGGGCGTTTTCAGTTTCTTCATCGCGACGACGAATAATCAACCCCGCCAGCCAGAAACTAATCACCCACGTCACCAGACCGACGGCATAGGTCTGCCAACCTTTTGCTTCAAATCCCAGTAACCCCACCACGCCATTAAGAATGAATATAAGGCCAATGGCGAACGCATAGTAGTGCCAGTCACGGCGGATTTTTACAGGCAAGTTCATGGCAGCTCCGTTAACGAAAAACAACATCTTTGCATATTCTGTAACAACTGTCTGTGGGGTAGACAACACTTTCGCATTTGTTAATAAATTTAACTTAAGGTTGCCATTTTGTGACTCACAACGAAGATTCACGCTTCGGGAATATTCCCAACATCAATTTACCATGATTCTGATATTGACAATCTAAATGACCTGTCAGACTTGCCATAAGCCGCTGGTATCACACCAGAAGAGAAGCAGATGACTTCCGGAGGTTTTTATGGCTGATTTCACCCTGTCAAAATCGCTGTTTAGCGGAAAATATCGCAATGCCTCTTCAACGCCTGGCAATATTGCCTATGCGTTGTTTGTGCTGTTTTGCTTTTGGGCTGGGGCGCAATTGCTGAACCTGCTAGTGCATGCGCCCGGCGTCTATGAGCGCTTAATGCAGGTCCAGGAAACAGGTCGCCCACGGGTGGAAATTGGTTTAGGTGTCGGCACCATTTTCGGGCTGATCCCGTTTTTAGTTGGCTGCCTCATTTTTGCAGTAGTGGCGCTATGGCTGCACTGGCGACATCGCCGCCAGTAAGATTTACTTGCCAGATAGGACCTAAAACGCTTTATCTGGCATGACATTCCTGTTTGATCACTGTTTCATACAACGCGCCCGCCGTTCGTCTACGCGCTTCGCAAACCAGGCCGTAGTCAGGTTGCGGGTGATTTTCGGGCTTTCCAGTTGAATGCCAGGCAACATTTCGCGGGGTAGTGATTTACCCGTTTTCGCTTCGGCAAGTTGATAAACTTTCTTGTACAGCGCCGTCTCCTCAAAAGAGAAGCTGTCCCCTTTCTCTAACTGGCGGCGAATTTCACTGTCGCTCATCCCCAGTTTTCCCGCCAGTTTGCGCGTTGCCAGTTCGGTTTTCCCGGGCTCTTTACTGTCGTAACGAATTAAATCACCGTCCAGTGCCAGCTTCACGCCGCTGACCTTACTGACCGCGTTCTGAAACGCGGCATTACGGCTGGCGTACCAGCCAGCGTTAAAATCAGCAAAACGGTATATCGGCGCGCTATAGCTGGCGGGATAATTCAGTAAATGGTAAGTACCAAACCACAACCCGCCGCGACGACTGAAGACTTCCTGACGGACTGTACCGTCCATTTTCCACGGATACCCTTTGGTATGCTGTTCGGCAAAGGCAATGCTGACCTGCATCGGCCCACCGGTGCGCACCGGATTAAGCGAACCAAACAACGTCTGCCCCATTGGCACCATGCTGATCAGATCGTCAAAAATCGCGCTCAATTGCTTTTCAGTACGCACCGAATCTAACCGTTCGCTATAGCTTTTGCCGTTTGGCGATTTGATTTTTAGCGCGGTATGCACCAGAAAAGCAGGAATGTGCATCCGTTCAGCACGACGGTCAATCTCTTGCCAGGCGATCTTGCTTAAGCCCGGAACGGCCGGATCTGCCTGATAATTTGACTCCTGCTGCGCCACCGCCAGCACCGAGCAGACGTTTTCCAGCGTCGGTGCCAGCCCCTGACTTTCAAACGTGGTGGCGAGATCTTTCGCCCAGGCATCGCGGTCTTTCACGCTCGCAGGCATCTTCTGCCGCACGACGCTCGCCACATCTATCGCTTTTTCGCCCTTTTTCAACGGTTGCGGAGCCTGACTACTACACCCCGCTAAAACCAGAACCGCCAACAATGACAGCGAAGATAGATGATTGACGCGCGACATTACTTCTCCTTTTTAGCTCAAGGTATGGGTTACTTCCTGAATTTTGTCACCATCCAGCTCATGTTCAAAGCTGCGCAGACGTTTGTAGATAGACATCAACTCAACCAGTGTGGTCCATGAGTTAATCAGGTACTGGAAAGCTCCGCGAACCTGACCAAAAACGTTGGTAATCTGCGTCATCAGGCCGAGCGTAATCGTACCGGCAACAATTGACGGAAACAGCAAGAACAAACCGAAAACGTTATCGACCTGCAAATAGAGAATGCGGGCGATATTGAAATACATATAGTGAAAATAGAGGCGGAAATAGTTTTTCCGTACGGCGCTAAAAAGCTCGCGTACCGTAGGCGGCGTCGCGCGCGTGGCATCGTCTTCACCATAAACCAGCTCTTTACGGTAGGCAGCCTCTACACGCTGGTTTTTAAACTCCAGCCCCGGCAGTTTGATCCCTACCACTGCCAGTAATCCGGTCCCCATCAGCGACCAGACGATAGCGGCAATCACCAGACCATACGGAATGTGCCCGACAATCGGCAGCTCCGGCACATGTGCGGAGAGCGTTACCAGCACCGGCAGGAAGGCGATCAACGTCATGATAGCGTTGATAAAGCTGACGCCCATATTCTCCAGCGTTGAAGCAAAACGCATGGTGTCTTCCTGCACACGTTGGGCGGCACCTTCGATATGACGCAGTTGTTGCCAGTTCGCCATGTAATATTCGTTCATCGCTGTACGCCAGCGGAACACGTAGTGACTGACAAAGAAGTTGTTCAGCACACTGATCACTACCGCGATCAGCGCAATCCCCAGAAAGACGCCCACTTCGCGGTAAAATTGTTCGATGGTGACTTTATGCGGCGAACTTAGCGCGGTTTGAATCAGATCATAGAACGGCGCATACCAGGCGTTGACGGCGACCCCGACTTCCACCAAAAACCAGGTGACGAAGATGATCAGTGCAGTACCGAGTATTGACCAGTATTGCCAACGATGCGGGCTGTAGATAAACCAGAACAATGCAAAAAGTCCTACGCAAACAATGTAGTAAGCGTAAAAAATCAGGAAATCCAACGACCAGAAACGCGCGGCGCTAATCGGGATCTGCCCGGAAGCGCCGGTGATACGCGCCACCCAGTCACCCCCACCGGCTTGCCAGAAGATAACGGCAATCAATGCCCAAACAAAGGCCGAGAGAAAAAACGTTCCCGGCTTTGGGAAAAAAGACTTAAACATATGCACTCCTGCTAACTTCTTATCGTTTTAACAACTGCTGTGTATTAACCGCATGACCGCTACAAAGCGTCAGCCAAATGAAACCGCCCATTGTGACCCATAGCAAGGCGCTTAGTTCGCCAGCCTGACCATAAGAATTGTTTCGACGGATTTCACAAACCAAAGATTGTTTACATAAGCGGATTAACACGCGCAGGATCACAAATGCAGGCATTGGTGAGCAGGAAAAAGATCGTGTTTACGCGCCGTTACGTTTTTAACACTATTATTGCACTAATTCGCCCTTTGCAATCCATCAATGAGTAGTATAAATACGCTCAGTTACCTTCATTCAATTTATGGACACCACCGTTGAAACGTAGTCTGCTTTTTTCTGCCGTGCTGTGTGCGGCGTCATTGACCTCCGTCCATGCGGCGCAGCCGATCACTGAACCGGAGTTTGCCTCTGATATTGTCGATCGTTATGCCGATCATATTTTTTACGGCAGCGGTGCCACGGGGATGGCGCTGGTTGTTATCGACGGTAACCAGCGCGTCTTTCGCAGTTATGGCGAAACGCGACCTGGTAATAACGTTCGCCCGCAGCTGGATTCGGTAGTGCGTATTGCTTCCCTCACCAAGCTAATGACCAGTGAGATGCTGGTGAAATTGCTCGACCAGGGGACCGTGAAGTTAAACGATCCGCTAAGTAAATATGCTCCACCAGGCGCACGTGTGCCGACTTACAATGGCACGCCTATTACCCTGGTGAATCTAGCAACCCATACCAGTGCCCTGCCCCGTGAACAGCCGGGAGGTGCGGCACATCGTCCAGTGTTTGTCTGGCCAACGCGCGAGCAACGCTGGAAATACCTTTCTACGGCGAAGCTGAAAGCCGCGCCAGGCAGTCAGGCGGCATACTCTAACCTTGCGTTCGACCTGCTGGCAGATGCACTGGCGAATGCTTCCGGCAAGCCTTATACCCAGTTGTTTGAAGAGCAGATTACCCGTCCATTGGGGATGAAAGACACCACCTACACCCCCTCGCCGGACCAGTGCCGCCGTTTAATGGTGGCAGAGCGCGGTGCCAGTCCATGCAATAACACGCTGGCGGCAATTGGCAGCGGCGGCGTCTATTCCACGCCTGGCGATATGATGCGCTGGATGCAGCAGTATTTGTCATCTGATTTTTATCAGCGCAGTAACCAGGCTGATCGCATGCAGACGTTGATTTATCAGCGAGCGCAGTTTACGAAAGTGATTGGCATGGATGTCCCCGGCAAAGCGGATGCGCTTGGTTTAGGCTGGGTATATATGGCCCCGAAAGAGGGTCGTCCAGGGATTATTCAGAAGACAGGCGGTGGTGGCGGTTTCATTACCTATATGGCGATGATCCCGCAGAAGAATATTGGCGCGTTTGTGGTGGTCACTCGTTCGCCATTGACGCGCTTTAAAAATATGAGCGATGGCATCAATGACCTGGTGACCGAACTGAGCGGGAATAAACCGTTGGTCATCCCCGCGTCCTGATTAATACTCTGAAGGCAAACGGTTGATAGCGACCAGTTTGCCTTTATTCATTTCGATATAGCCGCCTTTACGTAAAGCAGCGAGAACTTCTGCGACGACAGAACGCGATATGCGTGTACGTTGATGGATATAATTCATCACACCAATACGTGAGCGTAATTCTTCATTCCAGTCAATCATTGATAATAAAGTTGCGCGGATTTGTTCGTAGGAATTATGCCCAATGAGCTGTACGTCACGTAATTCCAGAATTCTATTTTGCCAGGCTAACCAGTAAAAAGCGTCTCGCCAGAGTTGATTTTGTTCAATAAGGGTAATGGTTTGTTTGGCTGGCAGATGATATCCCGTACAATTTCCTTCTGATATTAATTTGTATGGTATATCGTTTTTCATTAAACCATCAGCCAGTCCCATAATATAAGGAGCCTGGGTAATACCGATAAGTACGTTTTCTTCTCTACGCAGAGAGATAACGCCCTCTAAAATAACGAAAGTATCTTCGCTATTGACATCACTTGAAAATATAACTTGCTTTTCATTATTAAACTCGAAGCGCGTGCCATATCTGGACAAACATTTATCGAGCTTACCAAATTCCTGAAGAGGTTTAACTACAGATAACATTTGCGCGTCCTTTGCAGTAATGCCCGTCAAATCCTTGACGGGCATTATTTAGATTAAATAACCTATTTCTTCAGAGTGAAGAATATTACCAGGTATATTTAACACCCACGTTCGCGGACCAGTCTTGATCTACGTCACCACCACCGAGGTAGTTAGCATCGGTATAGGCGCTGAAGTTCTTGGTGAAGCTGAACTGAGTACCCAGACCAACACGTACCGCAGACCCTTCAGTACCGTTATCGATGGAATCACCGTTCACATCGTTATGGTTGTTAGAGTCGTCGTAAACGTAAGCCAGTTTGAAGTACGGAGTCAGAGCCTGGTCTTCGCTGTAGGTGAAGGTATAACCTGCATCTACACCCAGTTCATAACGCATGCTGTCGTAAGACTGACCGTCAACTTTCATGTTGTTGCTCAGCTGGTAGTCATCACCAGACTGGAACAGACCAGAAACGCTGCCGTAAGGAGTCACGTAACCAGCATCACCCAGTTTGAAGTCGTAACCGGCTTTCAAACCGAAGCCCCAAGCGTCGGAGTTGGTGCTACCGTCAACGTAAGTACCGTTGCTCATGGTTGCAGACAGGTCGTTGTTGAAGTGAGAGTAGCTCAAGCTACCGTCAACAAAGACGTTGTTCGCGAAGTGAGCAGAAGAGTAGATGTAGGCAGTCTGGCTGTCTTGATCCACCTGACCAGAACGGTCATTCATGTCACCTTTAGCGAAGCCTGCAGCCGCACCGACGATCCACTTAGCGTTGTTACCGTCAATTTTGGTATCAACACCGACCATGATGCCGTTAACATCCTGATCATAGTTGATGGTGCCATTGTCGCCGTTGAAGTTACCACCGAAGTAGCTTACCCATGCGCCGCCGTTATCAGCCAGGCCATGACGAGAGTTGGTCAGACGAGTACCAACGGTGTCTTGTTCCAGGTTCCAGATATTGGTGTTCGCAGACGGGATGCTCAGCGCCATGTTAGCGTAGTCGGTCAGCTCCATCTGTTGCAGAACAACGGTGTTACCGCGCTGTTCAGCCTGATAGGTGTATGCACCCAGGTCAGCTTTGTTAGCAGCAGAGAAGGTCGCGTTGCTGTTTTTGTCGTTAACGTAGATCAGCTCGTTGCCGTTGTAGTCAGCGATAGAACCAGCACCAGTAGCGTTGTCGATACGAACTTTGTAGTTACCGGTTGCAGCTGCAACATGGTCACCGTTGTTATCAACTTCGTTCTGACCAGCTTCGATAGAAGCAGTGTTGTCGTTATCGCCGTTACCGTTAATGGTCAGGTGACCATCAGAGTTCATTGCGATTAAACCATAACCGTAGTTTGACTTGGTAGTATCGTTGGTACGGTCGTTGGTCAGGTCGGCATCAAGTACGAAGCGGTTGCTTTCGATATTGAACACACCAGCGTGAATGTTACCACTGGTATCAGTAGTGCTGGTCAGGTTCAGAGTATCAACCTGCAGAGCATTCGCCGCAGTGTTACCTACATCCAGGATACCGTCGTTAGTCACTTTGATGTTGTTGGCATACAGAGCAGCATCACCTACAGCCCAACCAGCAGAAACTTCATCAGAAATGGTTACGGTACTGTTGTCGACAGTCAGTGAATCAGTTGCAACATGACCATCTTCGTTGATGTTCAGCGCAGAAAGACCTGTCAGAGAGATAGAGTCAGAAATCAGCGTTGAATCAGCAACATTAACAGTTGAACCACTGTTGATGCTCAGAGTATCAATCAGAGAAGTTTTGGTGGTATCCCACTGTGAACCGGTGTTCAGGGTCACATTGAACAGACCGCTCTGGTAAACTTCGTTACCGATGATGTGATCAAATTCGCTATATTCAGAGTCGCTATTTTCTACACCAACAGTTGATGAAGGCCACAGGCTGTTAGCTGCGATATCGATCAGAGTTGCAGTTGCGTCGGAACCCATCGCATAAGCATCGTAAATACCATCCAACGGGCTATTTTTATCGATCTTACCATCAAGGATATCGTTATCAACATCACCGTCACCATCGGTATCTGTCCCAATATCTGAACCCAGATCAACCTGATGTGCAGACATTGCCGCACCGACCCACTTGCTGCCATTGTTCAGGGTCAGATCCAGGCGATCAGTACCATCCCAACCGTTAGTATCTACATCACCATCAGCATCACGATAGCTATCACGACCTTGTGGGAAGAAGTTCTCATCAAAATTACTTGAGAAGAATACATCGCCCATCAGTGTAGAATTGTCGAATGTTGCAGTGGTTTGCATGGCGTTATCAGCATATGGATGTGCAATAACAGCTAATGCAACATCATCAGCATTCCACCCATCACCATTGTAATCACTGGCATTACCAGTATTACCAAACCAACCAGTAGTACCTTCATCAGTCCATGAACCAGAGGTCACGGTAGAATCTTTAACAGTGATGGTGTTATTAAATACTTCGCTGCTGTTTACACCAGTGCTGACAGTGTTGTCGTCGATATCTTCCCACTCATAACCCTGAGTCAGCGTAATACCCGCTACGTGAGAGTTATTAGTGATGGACAGATCAACTTCCTGATCCAGAGTGATAGCCGTACTAATGTTATAAACGTCTACAACATGAGTATCAGCGGCATTATTGTAGGTGCCGTTATATGTGTAGTGTTCGTAGTTGTCGTCGATTGTTGAATTATCAACAGTCAGCGCCAGACGATCATGGTAATAATCATTCGCACGATCAGCACAATCAGTTGTCATGCACTCGGAATAAATCATACCGTGAATAGTGCTGTTTTTGATTGTCAGACTATTGGCATTGGTATTGGTAGAAATACCGTCGTCCAGATAGTAGGTAGAAATCACGCCGTTAACAGTAGCGTTATTAATGACCGGGTAGATATCGCCGTTGTAATAGCTATCAGCGGCATAGTTGTTCCAGCCTACATAACCATCATAGTAAACGTCATCAGCATAGGTGGCGTCGTTGTAGTGATGAAAAGTATTGTAAGTTTGACCAGAAATATCGTTGGTCGCTGCATTAGCCTGAGAGGTGATAGCCAGAGTGCAAGCCAATGCTAATTGTGATACTACAAGTTTCTTTTTCCAGGAGTGCATTTGTCATCCCTCCTCAGGGACGTAATAAGTTGATCCATCAATTATCAATGCATAGAAAACATATTATGTTTCGCGCTAACGATTATGCGGCGTTATTGAGGAATGGTTCAATTATTCTTTCCCCGAAGTCCGGTTACGGACATATATAAAGCACGGAGGAACACACAAAGAAAAAATTGATAAAGGCTTAATGTTTCAACAAGTTAACAGGATTTCCATTTTTAAAGCATATGCATTTAAAATATCAAACACACAAACCAGACAAATAATCTATCAATAACCAATGAACTTTAAATCATTCCGTTTTTGATAACGCAACCAAATCCCCAAAAACAATAATCCATGACTATAAATAAAAATTAAAAATATTTTCAGTGAATATGAAATTATTGCTATTTCTATTACAAAGATGTCCTGGCCTCTCATTCATTCTCTTCTTGTCAACATCGCGACAACTTTCGTAAAACATCCCCACCCTGCTTCAGGTATACTATGCCCCTCGATTCCACAAACATCAGGCAGACCATGACAGACTTAATCCAACGCCCTCGTCGCCTGCGCAAATCTCCTGCGCTGCGCGCTATGTTTGAAGAGACAACACTTAGCCTTAACGACCTGGTGTTGCCGATCTTTGTTGAAGAAGAAATTGACGACTACAAAGCCGTTGAAGCCATGCCAGGCGTGATGCGCATTCCAGAGAAACATCTGGCACGCGAAATTGAACGCATCGCCAACGCCGGTATTCGTTCCGTGATGACTTTCGGCATCTCTCACCATACCGATGAAACCGGCAGCGATGCCTGGCGGGAAGATGGTCTGGTGGCGCGTATGTCGCGCATCTGCAAGCAGACCGTGCCAGAAATGATCGTCATGTCAGACACCTGTTTCTGTGAATACACTTCTCACGGTCACTGCGGTGTGCTGTGCGAGCATGGCGTCGACAACGACGCGACCCTGGAAAATTTAGGCAAGCAGGCCGTGGTTGCAGCTGCTGCAGGTGCAGACTTCATCGCCCCTTCCGCCGCAATGGATGGCCAGGTACAAGCGATTCGCCAGGCGCTGGACGCTGCGGGCTTTAAAGATACGGCGATTATGTCGTATTCGACCAAGTTCGCCTCCTCCTTTTATGGCCCGTTCCGTGAAGCTGCCGGAAGCGCATTAAAAGGCGACCGCAAAAGCTATCAGATGAACCCAATGAACCGTCGTGAGGCGATTCGTGAGTCACTGCTGGATGAAGCCCAGGGCGCAGACTGCCTGATGGTTAAACCTGCTGGAGCGTACCTCGACATCGTGCGTGAGCTGCGTGAACGTACTGAATTGTCGATTGGCGCGTATCAGGTGAGCGGTGAGTACGCGATGATTAAGTTCGCCGCGCTGGCGGGTGCTATAGATGAAGAGAAAGTCGTGCTCGAAAGCTTAGGTTCAATTAAGCGTGCGGGTGCGGATCTGATTTTCAGCTACTTTGCGCTGGATTTGGCTGAGAAGAAGATTCTGCGTTAATGATCATTATGCCGGGTTATCCAACCCGGCATTTCCCCCTTACCCCGCCCGATAAAACGGAATATCCCCAAGAATCGTCGCCCGATGCATAATCCGCCGCTGTGGCAGGTAATCCGCATTGGCATAGTGCTGAGTCACACGGTTATCCCAAATCGCAATATCATTCGGTTGCCAGCTCCAGCGCACCTGAAACTCCGGTTTGGTGATATGGGCAAACAAAAAACCTAACAAGGCTTCGCTCTCTTTCTCGCTGACATCAACAATTCGCGTGGTAAAGCCTTCATTCACAAACAGCGCCTGTTTACCGCTCACCGGATGCGTTCGCACCACCGGATGTAGCAACGGCGGATTTTTCGCGACCGCCTCGCGCCAGCGTTGATGCTCCTCCTCGGTTTTGCGGTATTTGTATTCCGGGAACGATTTACGGAAATCATGCTCCGCACGCAACCCGCTCAGCAGCTGGCGGAAGGGAACAGAGAGCGCCTCATAGGCCGCAATACCGCTGGTCCAGAGCGTATCGCCGCCGGTCGAGGGTAACTCTTTTGCCGCCAGAATCGCCCCTGCGGGTGGCGTTTCAATAAATGTCACATCGGTATGCCAGTTGTCGTTATCCGGCGGATTATCGTTATGAGTATCCAGGACGATGATCTCGTCAACCCCTTCGGCATGAGGGTAAACAGGATGAATATGCAGTTCGCCAAAACGTTGGGCCAGCGCGCGTTGCTGCTGCGGCGTAATAGCTTGATCGCGCAGAAACACCACCTGATGGCGCAGCACCGCATGGTAAAGCTGTTCAAACTGATTATCGCTTAACGGGCGCGTCAGGTCGGCACCCGAAATTTGTGCGCCAATATACGGCCCCAGCGGGGTAATGCTCAGACGTTCACTCATTGTACTTCTCCATGCCAGGGCGTCAGGCGGCGCTGTAACGCGCGCAAACCCAGTTCTAAAAGAAAAGCGATAATCGCAATCACCGCGATCCCCGCCAGCACCACGTCAGTCGCGAGAAATTCACCCGCTGACTGAACCATAAATCCTAAACCGCGCGTCGCGGCAATCAGCTCCGCCGCTACCAGCGTAGACCAGCCCACACCCAGACCAATGCGTAATCCGGTGAGGATTTCCGGCAGCGCGCCGGGCAAAATGACAAACCACAGCACCTGCGCACGACTGGCACCCAGCGACTGGGCGGCACGAATGCGAACCTGCTGCGCGCTTTTCACCCCCGCCAGCGCCGACATCGCCACCGGTGCAAAAATCGCTAAATAGATCAGTAAGATCTTCGAGGTTTCGCCAATACCAAACCAGATCACCATCAGCGGCAAATAAGCCAGCGGCGGCACCGGACGATAAAGCTCGATTATCGGATCCAGAATGCCGCGCACCGTCGGGCTTAGCCCCATGGCGATCCCGACCGGAATACCGATCAACACCGCCGCGAGTAGCGCCAGCAAAATGCGCGTCAGGCTGGCTGCCAGATGCTGCCACAGCGTGGCGTCCATAAATCCCTGCGGTCCGGCAATGGTGAGCAGTTTTGCCAGGACCTGTTGCGGTGGCGGCAAAAACAGCGGGCTAATCAGTTGCAGCGCCGCCACCGCCCACCATACAGTGAGTAAAACCGCTAACGTGCCAATGCTTAAGGTCACCTGACGCGAGAGCGGCCAGCGCCATTTCAGCCGATGCGAATGCAGTTTTTCATTAATGAGCACACTCATGAGAATGCCTCCCGTTGCTCAAATACGCGGCTTAAAACATATTCGCGCATGGCGATGAATTGTGGATCGGACTTGATGCTGCGGCTCGGTTCCCCGGCAACAAAGCGGCGAGCAAAGTTGAGCGGCAGCCGCTCCAGCACGCGGCCAGGGCCGGATGAAAGCAGAACCAGTTCAGTCGCCATAAACACCGCTTCTTCTATATCGTGGGTAATCAACAGCACCTGCTTGCCCGTCTCCTGCCAGAGTTTCAGCAGCAGGGTTTGCATCTGATCGCGGGTGAAGGCGTCCAGCGCGCCAAACGGTTCGTCGAGTAATAACAGCTGGGGATTCGCCGCCAGCGCGCGGGCAATCCCTACCCGCTGACGTTGACCGCCGGAAAGCTGCCAGATATAGCGTTTTTCCGCCCCTTCCAGGCCGACTTTTTTCAGCATCTGGTGCGCGATTTCCAGTCGCTGCATTTTCTCTACGCCTGCCAGTTGCAGGCCGAATGCCACGTTGTCCTGTACATTGCGCCACGGTAGTAGCCCTTCATTCTGAAAAACTACGCCACGCTCTGCCCCCGGTCCCTGAATACCCTTACCCGCCAGTTGAATGCTGCCATGCTGATAAGGCACAAAACCGGCAATCAAATTCAGCAACGTAGTTTTGCCGCAGCCAGACGGCCCCAGAACTACCAGAAGCTCGCCGCTTTCCAGCGTCAGGTTGATATCTTCCAGTGCCGGTTTGCCGCCATAATCGGCGTAAAGATGAGAGATTTGCAGCATCTGCGCCTCCTTTTATTGCACGAAGCGCGAGGTCACGTACTGGCTGTAATCATTCGCCACGGCAGGGACTTTGCCCTGATCTTTCAAAAACTGCGCGGTATCGATGATCGCTTTATTCACCGGTCCGGTCAGTTCTGCCGTTTGTTGCTGCTGCGTCAGATAGGTATTCCCCTTCACCAGCCCCGGAACGTCACCTTCAGGCACGCCGCTTAAACGCGCCAGTTTGCTGATGTTTTCCGGCTGTTTCAGCCACACGTCTGGGTTAGCAATGTACGGTTGCTGAGCATCGATGGCGCTTTTGGCGAACGCTTTCACGACCTCTGGATGTTTCTCGGCAAAATCTTTCCGCACGACCCAGACGTCCAGTGTCGGCGCGCCCCACTGCCCGACCTGTTCAGAATCGGTCAGCACCTTGCCATCTTTTTCCATGGCGTTAACCGCCGGTGCCCAGACATAAGCACCATCAATGTCTCCCCGCTGCCATGCGGCGATAATCGCGGGCGGCTGCAGGTTCACAATCTCCACTTGCCCGGGTTTAATACCCCAGTGTTTCAGCGCCGCCAGCAGGCTGTAGTGGGTGGTGGAGATAAACGGTACGGCGATGCGTTTACCAATCAAGTCTTCCGGTTTACTGATAGTTTTCTTTACCACCAGCGCTTCGGAGTTACCCAGTTTTGACGCCAGCAAGAAGACTTCAATCGGCACCTGTTGGCTGGTTGCAACCGCTAACGGGCTGGAACCGAGGTTGCCGATTTGCACGTCGCCTGAAGCCAGCGCCCGCACGATGCTGGCTCCGCTGTCAAACTTACGCCAGTCCACGGTTGCTCCGCTTTCTTTAGCAAAGGTGTTGTCGGCCTGAGCCACTTTCGCCGGTTCGGCTGAGGTTTGATACGCCACGGTGACGTTCACCGCCTGTGCCTGAAAAGCGATGAATGCCAGTGCGGCAAGAAGTGTGTTACGCGATGAAATTGCCATGATTGTCTGCTCCCCTGTCTTGTTATGGGAGCAGTATTCAGGAATAAAAACATTCATTAAAAGAATTAGTCGTTATCGCACAGATGATTTTATTCTTAGCAAAAAAACGGCAAAGGAAAGATTAAATATGCAATTACTCCGTTCTAACAATTGGGAAAATTACTACACTTCATTTTAGTGATGCATAAACAACCACATTACGAGATTTATTACTTCATTATTTCTATCAATATCAATACATATAATAAAACTATTATATTCGCATTATATATATCACTGTATCATTCTCAATCACTCGCATATTACATTCACATAATGTATATAAACAATACTTGTTCACAGAACATATTTTTTAAATGCAATTAATTGACAAACTAAATCACATCTAAATACAATGTATAAAACAAAATAACTATACATACCAAACATACAAACACTTAACATATGAATTGCATAAAAACATTAACCAGTCGCCCCCCCGGATCTGAAAGCCCTGGCTTTTCAATTATTAGCAACATTTAACACTTATAAATTAGCATCTGGCTGCGCCAGAGATTACGTCTCTGAGTGCATCGTTGTGCTTGTAGTATAATAAATAAAATGGAGTGTCATTAAGTGGATAAGGTTTTAGATTCAGCCCTCCTTTCTTCGGCAAATAAAAGAAAGGGTATCCTTGCTATTGGCGCACATCCTGACGATATAGAATTAGGCTGTGGCGCATCGCTTGCTCGTCTTGCGCAAAAAGGAATTTATATCGCAGCCGTGGTGATGACTACCGGCAACTCTGGCACAGATGGAATAATCGATCGCCATGAAGAATCGCGCAACGCCCTAAAGATATTAGGGTGCCACCAAACTATTCATCTTAATTTTGCTGACACCCGCGCTCATTTACAGCTCAATGATATGATTTCCGCCCTGGAAGACATCATTAAAAATCAAATTCCGTCTGATGTAGAAATCATTCGTGTATACACCATGCATGATGCTGACCGCCATCAGGATCATCTTGCAGTCTATCAAGCCTCAATGGTTGCCTGCCGAACTATTCCACAAATTCTCGGCTACGAAACCCCGAGTACCTGGCTTTCATTTATGCCTCAGGTTTTTGAATCCGTTAAAGAAGAATATTTCACAGTCAAACTTGCTGCATTAAAAAAACATAAAAGCCAGGAACGACGCGATTATATGCGTCATGATCGCCTGCGTGCAGTTGCACAATTTCGCGGGCAACAGGTCAATAGCGATCTGGGTGAAGGCTTTGTAATTCATAAAATGATTCTTTGAGCAAATTGCATGAAAACCTGGATATTTATCTGTATGGCCGTAGCAATATTGCTATGGTTCCTGAGTACGTTAAGGCGTAAGCCCAGCCAAAAAAAAGGCTGTATTGACGCCATTATACCTGCTTATAACGAAGGCCCGTGTCTGGCGCAGTCACTGGATAATCTGCTGCGTAACCCTTATTTTTGCCGGGTAATTTGCGTTAACGACGGCTCCACGGACAATACCGAAGCGGTCATGGCGGAAGTCAAACGCAAATGGGGCGACCGCTTTGTTGCCGTCACGCAAAAAAATACCGGTAAAGGTGGTGCGCTGATGAATGGCCTCAATTACGCCACCTGCGACCAGGTTTTTTTAAGTGATGCCGACACCTATGTTCCGCCCGATCAAGACGGAATGGGCTATATGCTGGCAGAAATTGAGCGCGGTGCTGATGCCGTAGGCGGCATTCCCTCTACTGCGTTGAAAGGCGCGGGGCTGTTACCGCACATCCGCGCGACCGTAAAGTTGCCGATGATTGTTATGAAGCGCACGCTACAGCAGCTCCTGGGCGGCGCACCGTTTATTATCAGCGGTGCCTGCGGGATGTTCCGTACTGATGTATTGCGTAAGTTCGGTTTCTCTGATCGTACTAAAGTCGAAGACCTTGATCTCACCTGGACATTGGTGGCAAACGGCTATCGTATTCGGCAGGCGAATCGCTGCATCGTATACCCACAGGAATGCAACAGCCCGCGTGAGGAATGGCGTCGCTGGCGGCGTTGGATTGTGGGCTACGCGGTCTGTATGCGCCTGCATAAAAGACTTTTATTTAGCCGCTTCGGTATCTTCAGTATATTTCCTATGCTGTTGGTTGTGCTTTATGGCGTTGGGATTTATCTCACTACCTGGTTTAATGAATTCATCACCACCGGGCCGCATGGTGTGGTGTTGGCAATGTTTCCGCTTATCTGGGTCGGCGTAGTTTGTGTTATTGGTGCTTTTAGCGCCTGGTTTCATCGTTGCTGGTTGTTGGTGCCTTTAGCGCCGCTTTCCGTTGTGTATGTATTATTAGCTTATGCCATCTGGATTATTTATGGACTTATTGCCTTTTTTACTGGACGCGAACCTCAGCGCGACAAACCCACCCGCTATTCCGCACTGGTGGAAGCGTCAACCGCTTATTCCCAACCTTCTGTCACAGGAACTGAAAAACTTTCTGAAGCTTAATGTTAAAGAGAAAAATATTCAGATTGCAGACCAGGTAATTATTGATGAAACTGCAGGTGAAGTTGTTATCGGCGCGAATACCCGTATTTGTCACGGTGCCGTTATTCAGGGTCCGGTAGTGATTGGCGCAAACTGCCTGATAGGTAATTATGCGTTTATTCGTCCTGGCACAATAATCAGCAATGGCGTAAAAATTGGTTTCGCCACCGAAATTAAAAATGCGGTTATTGAAGCGGAAGCAACGATTGGTCCGCAATGTTTTATTGCCGACTCGGTAGTCGCAAACCAGGCATATTTGGGCGCACAAGTACGTACCAGTAATCATCGTCTGGATGAACAGCCCGTGTCTGTTCGAACTCCAGAGGGAATTATCGCTACCGGATGCGATAAATTAGGTTGTTATATCGGACAGCGTTCACGCCTTGGCGTACAAGTTATTATTTTGCCTGGGCGAATTATTTCCCCGAACACGCAACTTGGCCCGCGCGTGATTGTAGAACGTAATTTACCTACCGGAACTTATTCACTCCGACAAGAACTTATCCGTACAGGAGATTAAAATGATAAAACGGACGTTATTAGCGGCGGCCATTTTTAGCACATTGCCCGCTTATGCCGGGTTAACTTCCATTACCGCGGGCTACGATTTTACCGATTATTCTGGCGATCATGGCAATCGTAATTTAGCGTATGCTGAACTGGTGGCGAAAGTTGAAAACGCAACGCTGCTTTTTAATCTTTCCCAGGGGCGTCGTGATTATGAAACTGAACATTTCAATGCCACTCGCGGTCAGGGTGCGGTCTGGTATAAATGGAATAACTGGCTGACAACCCGAACGGGTATTGCCTTTGCGGATAATACGCCGGTCTTTGCCCGCCAGGATTTTCGTCAGGATATTAACCTGGCCCTGTTGCCAAAAACGCTTTTCACGACCGGTTATCGCTACACTAAATATTACGATGATGTCGAAGTCGATGCCTGGCAAGGCGGCGTATCCCTCTATACTGGCCCGGTGATCTCCAGCTACCGCTATACCCATTATGACTCCAGCGATGCAGGTGGTAGTTACAGCAATATGATTTCCGTGCGTCTGAATGACCCGCGCGGCACTGGTTATACGCAACTATGGCTAAGCCGCGGAACAGGCGCTTACACCTATGACTGGACGCCAGAAACACGCTACGGCAGCATGAAGAGCGTCAGTCTGCAACGTATTCAACCGCTGACTGAGCAACTTAATCTCGGGCTGACGGCAGGTAAAGTGTGGTACGACACCCCAACCGATGATTATAACGGTCTGCAACTTGCAGCCCATCTGACCTGGAAATTCTGATTGCTTCTGCCGCCCGCTATCCGGGGCGGCCTTCCCTGTCGATTAGGCCCCTCTTTCCTTTTTGTTATCCGACTACATTCACCGGATAAATTTTATTCTCCAGTGTTATATACTATAGGGGGGTATGCATTGACATATAGCATACCCCCCTATAGTATATTGCGTGCAGATGATGAGGTGCGAAATGCCCAGTACTCCGGAAGAGAAGAAAAAGGTCCTTACTCGAGTTCGTCGTATTCGGGGGCAAATTGATGCTCTGGAACGGTCGCTGGAGGGTGATGCCGAATGCCGTGCCATACTCCAACAGATCGCTGCCGTTCGGGGCGCGGCTAACGGGCTGATGGCAGAAGTGCTTGAAAGCCATATCCGGGAAACGTTTGACCGAAATGACTGCTACAGCCGCGAAGTCAGCCAATCCGTTGACGACACTATTGAACTGGTTCGTGCCTATCTTAAATAGCTGAATCTATTACCATATTGAGGAAGAGCGAGAGATGAAATCACGTGCTGCCGTTGCATTTGCTCCCGGTAAACCGCTGGAAATCGTTGAAATTGACGTTGCACCACCGAAAAAAGGTGAAGTGCTGATTAAAGTCACCCATACCGGCGTTTGCCATACCGACGCATTTACCCTCTCCGGCGATGACCCGGAAGGTGTATTCCCGGTAGTTCTCGGTCACGAAGGGGCCGGCGTTGTGGTTGAAGTCGGTGAAGGCGTAACCAGCGTCAAACCTGGCGACCATGTGATCCCGCTTTACACCGCAGAGTGCGGCGAGTGTGAGTTCTGTCGTTCCGGCAAAACCAACCTCTGTGTTGCAGTTCGCGAAACCCAGGGTAAAGGCCTGATGCCAGACGGCACCACCCGTTTTTCTTACAACGGGCAGCCGCTTTATCACTACATGGGATGCTCTACATTCAGTGAATACACCGTGGTCGCGGAAGTGTCTCTGGCCAAAATTAATCCAGAAGCAAACCACGAACACGTCTGCCTGCTGGGCTGTGGCGTGACCACCGGTATTGGCGCGGTACACAACACGGCTAAAGTCCAGCCAGGTGATTCTGTTGCCGTATTTGGTCTTGGCGCGATTGGTCTGGCAGTGGTTCAGGGCGCGCGTCAGGCGAAAGCGGGACGGATTATCGCTATCGATACGAACCCGAAGAAATTCGATCTGGCGCGTCGCTTCGGTGCTACCGACTGCATTAACCCGAATGACTACGACAAACCGATTAAAGATGTCCTGCTGGATATCAACAAATGGGGTATCGACCATACCTTTGAATGCATCGGTAACGTCAACGTGATGCGTGCGGCGCTGGAAAGTGCGCACCGCGGCTGGGGTCAGTCGGTGATCATCGGGGTAGCTGGTTCTGGTCAGGAAATCTCCACCCGTCCATTCCAGTTGGTCACCGGTCGCGTATGGAAAGGTTCCGCGTTTGGCGGCGTGAAAGGTCGTTCCCAGTTACCGGGTATGGTTGAAGATGCGATGAAAGGCGATATCGATCTGGAACCGTTTGTCACGCATACCATGAGCCTGGATGAAATTAATGACGCCTTTGACCTGATGCATGAAGGCAAATCCATTCGAACCGTAATTCGTTACTGATTTCCCGCAGGTTTACCCGTCCAGTTCAGACGGGGTTCTTAATACTCTCCCCGGGCAGCCGTCCGGGGGATTAACCGTGAGATAATGACTGATGGAACTCATTGAAAAACATGCCAGCTTTGGCGGCTGGCAAAATGTGTATCGGCATTATTCCCAATCACTGAAATGTGAAATGAATGTCGGCGTCTATCTCCCACCAAAAGCCGGGAATGAAAAATTACCGGTGCTGTACTGGCTTTCGGGCCTGACCTGCAACGAGCAGAATTTCATTACTAAATCGGGGATGCAACGTTACGCGGCGGAGCACAACATTATTGTTGTTGCGCCAGACACCAGTCCGCGAGGCAGTCATGTCGCAGATGCCGACCGTTACGATCTCGGGCAAGGTGCCGGGTTCTACCTGAACGCAACACAAGCGCCGTGGAATGAACATTTCAAAATGTATGACTACATCCGCAGCGAGCTACCAGATTTAGTGCTGAAACATTTTCCAGCAACGGCAAGAAAGTCGATATCGGGTCATTCTATGGGCGGGCTGGGCGCGCTGGTGCTGGCGTTACGTAACCCAGATGAATATGCCAGCGTCTCGGCGTTTTCGCCCATTGTCTCCCCATCGCAAGTACCGTGGGGACAGCAAGCCTTTGCCGCGTATCTTGGTGAAAATAAAGAAGCCTGGTTGGATTACGATCCGGTGAGCCTTATTTCACAAGGTCAACGCGTTGCGGAAATAATGGTTGATCAGGGGTTGAGTGATGATTTTTACGCAGAACAGCTGCGGACTTCAAATCTTGAAAAGATCTGCCAGGAGATGAATATCAAGACGTTAATCCGTTATCACGAGGGTTATGATCACAGCTATTATTTTGTCTCCAGTTTTATTGGCGAGCATATTGCGTACCACGCCAATAAACTGAATATGCGTTGATAATAGTGCACGACTGCCGGATGCGGCGTGAACGCCTTATCCGCCTACATTTCGCCTGGAAACCGTAGGCATGATAAGACTCGCAAAGCGTCGCATCAGGCATCTGCACACGATTTATCAATGTTTACCACATCAAATCATCAGGCACTTTGAAGTCAGCATACGGATCGTCTTCATCCTGCTCTTCGGCGCTGAGCGCGCTGTGCAACACAATACTGCTGGCATCACGCTGAGCAATTTTATCGGCAACGCTGGCGGGAATAATGGCGTATTCACCTTCGCTATTGTTATCGATCTGCAAACGTGCAATCGCCAGACGACCATTAATCAACTGCGTTTGTGTGAGCTTATCGACAAAAATCTTCTTAATCAGATTGCCATCGGTAAAGTTAAAACCGATATCGCCATTGGCAATGGTGATCCGGTTCATTTCGATAAGCTGCTTCACCTGAGCTTTATATTCTTTCGCCAACGCCGCTTGTTTTTGCTGCTCACTAAGCTGTTTATCACGCTCAAGCTGTGCCTTTTTATTTTCTTCTACCGCCGCCCGAGCTTCACGCGCCTGAACGCGCGATTTTTTCGCCGTTCTCTCGACCTTCGCCGCTTTTTTGCTGGTGACTAATCCTGCTTTGAGCAACTGCTCTTGTAAGGTAAGTTTTGCCATCTTTGTTTCCAAACCCGCTGAATAATTTTTAGCGAGTATACCTGTAAACGCCGTAGGTGTATTGGGGGGAAGTCCCTTTCGCCCCTGCTTAATAAGGCGCGTCAGGCATCTGCACACGGCTGCATTCGTGATCTCCGGCTCATCAAAATAAACACTGCCAGGCCGGCAACAAGAATACCCGGCGCAGAAGCGGCCATTACGCCAACCGTGCCAGTGCCTAATGCCAGCATTTTCCCGGCCAGTAACGGACCGCTCATAGCCCCCAGACGCCCTACCGCCACGGCTGTTCCCACACCTGTTGCGCGGATCTGCGAACTGTAAAACAACGGTGCCAGGGCATACAAAACGCTTTGCCCACCTGTCGCAAACAACCCCGCGACGAATCCCGCCAGCAACATACCGTTAAATGACGACACCGTTCCCAGCGCCAGCAGCGAAGCTAACATGCCGCTATAAATCAGTAGCGACATGGTTACTGGACGCAGCTTATCCATCAATGCGCCCAACATTAACGTCCCGCTTGCCGCACCCATTTGCAGTGCAAACATCACCCCTGCCGCCTGCGATGGCTGCAATCCTTGCTCCACCAAAAGCAGCGGTAGCCAGTTGATCAACATGTAGACCACCAGCAGAGTGAAGAAATAACACAACCACAGCAGCAGCGTCGCGGTAGCCGTTTCTGGCGCAAATAACGCACGCAGTGGTGGCGCAGCCTGTTTTTCGCCAGCGAACACCGCCGACTCCGGCAGCCAGCGCATTAATAGCGGCACCAGAATCAACGGCACCACACCACCGACCCAAAACACCATTTGCCATGCTAAGTTTGCCCCCGCGAAACCCAGCGTCGCCGCCAGCGCCGCGCCAATGGGAACACCGCAATACATCAGGCTCACTGCCGTCCCACGAAAACGTGGCCCTGCGGCTTCAGACGTCAGGGCGATAAGATTCGGCAACGCCGCCCCCAGCCCGACACCGGTCATCAGCCGCGCAAAGACCAGTGAGGGGAAATCCCAGGCAATCGCCGTTGCCAGTGAGAACAAACCAAACAGCGCAACTGAGCTAATTAAAATACGCTTACGACCATAACGGTCCGCCAGCATTCCGCCAACCAGCGCGCCGGGTAGCAAACCGAGTATTCCGGCGCTGAATATCCAGCCCATTTGCATTTTATCGAGTGCGAAAGCCTGGGCGATGCCACCCGCCGCAATGCCAGTCGCCTGAAGATCCAGTCCTTCCATCAGAGCGACCAAAAAACAAAGCCCGATGGTCAGCATCAGGCGGGATGAAGATGATGAAGGGATACGAGTCGACATAAGATGAACCTCGTTGCGAGTGCAGGTGAATCGCGGCTGATACATTGCCAGCCGCGTAATCAGAACCATTTAATGACTGCCTACAGGCGAAGAAAATGTAGGCCGAACAAGGCGTTTACGCCGCATCCGGCAGTCGTGCTGGGATGGGCATACAAAATGCACGTTCTCGGCAGTCATCATTATTTGTTGTTGCGCAGATCCAGCGCCACATCGACGATCATATCCTCCTGACCGCCAACCATCCGGCGTTTGCCCAACTCAACGAGAATATCCACCGCGCTTAAGCCATAACGCGCCGCCGCCGTTTCACAGTGACGCAGGAAGCTGGAGTAAACACCGGCGTATCCCAGCGCCAGCGTTTCGCGATCGACTCGTACCGGACGATCCTGCAACGGACGCACCAGGTCGTCAGCGGCATCCATTAACGCATAGAGATCGGTCCCATGCTGCCAACCCAGTTTATCCGCGGCGGCAATAAACACTTCCAGCGGCGCGTTACCTGCGCCCGCGCCCATTCCCGCGAGACTGGCATCGATTCGGTCGCAGCCCTCTTCCACCGCCGCGATAGAGTTCGCCACGCCAAGACTCAGGTTATGGTGAGCGTGTATGCCGGTTTGCGTTTCTGGTTTCAGCACTGCTTTCAGGGCGCGGAAACGGTCACGGATATCGCTCATGTTCATCGCACCGCCAGAATCCACCACATAAATACAGGTCGCACCGTAGCCTTCCATCAGCTTTGCCTGCTTTGCGAGATTCTCCGGCGTGGTCATATGGCTCATCATCAGAAAGCCAACGGTGTCCATTCCGAGCTCGCGGGCATACTGAATATGCTGGGCGGAAACATCAGCTTCGGTACAGTGCGTAGCCACACGAACCACCCGCGCGCCAGCCTGCCAGGCATTTTTCAGATCGTGAATAGTGCCGATTCCAGGCAGCAACAACGTCGCGATTTTGGCGTGCTTCACCACATCCGCCGCCGCTTCAATCCATTCAAGGTCGCTATGTGCGCCGAAACCATAGTTAAAGCTGGAACCTTGCAAACCGTCGCCGTGGGCCACTTCAATCGAATCCACGCGGGCATCGTCCAGTGCTTTGGCAACCTGGCGAACGTTTTCCAATGAATACTGATGACGAATGGCGTGCATACCATCACGCAACGTGACGTCCGAGATATAAAGTTTTTTATCGTTCATGCCGCTTCTCCTGCCTTGCGCGCCAGTGACTGGGCCATTTTTTCCGCTGTCGCCAGCGCACTGGAAGTCATAATGTCGAGGTTGCCCGCATAGGCAGGCAGATAATGTGCTGCGCCTTCGACTTCCAGCCAGACAGCCGTTTTCAGCCCGGAGAACTGCCCCACGCCCGGCAAATTAACCGGTTTATCCTGCGGGATAACTTCAAACTGCACGCGCTGTTTCAGGCGATATCCCGGTACGTAAGCCTGCACCGCCTCAGCCATTTCATTGATTGAGGCTTCGATATCATCTTGTGAAGCTTCGTCGCTCAATACATACACCGTGTCACGCATCATCAACGGTGGCTCTGCTGGGTTAAGCACGATAATTGCCTTCCCTTTTGCCGCGCCGCCCACCACTTCAATGGCTCGGGAAGTGGTTTCCGTAAATTCATCGATATTGGCACGCGTGCCAGGTCCGGCAGATTTGCTGGCGATAGAAGCGATAATTTCGGCGTAATGAACACGCGCCACGCGTGAAACTGCCGCCACCATTGGAATGGTGGCCTGGCCGCCGCAGGTGACCATGTTGACGTTCAGTTGAGCGACGTTCTCCTCGAGATTAACGACCGGCACGCAGTAAGGGCCGATGGCAGCAGGCGTCAGGTCAATTAAGCGAATATCCGGTTTCGCTTCGCGCAAAGCGGCATCGTTTTTCACATGAGCACCGGCGCTGGTCGCATCAAATACAATGTCGATATCAGCAAATTCAGGCATGTTCATCAGCCCGATCACCCCTTCATGGGTGGTGGCAACGCCCATACGTCTGGCACGCGCCAGACCGTCGGACTGAGGATCAATGCCGACCATCACCGCCATCTCCAGATGCTGACCGTGACGCAAAATTTTAATCATCAGATCGGTGCCAATGTTGCCTGAACCGATAATGGCGACTTTACGCTTACTCATGACAGACTTCCTTTTGGGGCTGCGCTTGAAAATGTCGCAGCAACTGAACCTATGCCTTCGATATGGGCTTCAAAACGATCGCCCGCATTCACCGCCACCATCGGACCTAATGCCCCGGTAAGAATGATATCTCCGGCGCGCAGCGGTTCACCCAGACTGGCCATTTTGCGTGCCAGCCAGACGGCGGCATTAAGCGGATGTCCCAGGCATTCGCTGCCACGCCCGCTGGAAACCTCTTCGTTATTACGCGTCATCTTCATGGCGCAGTTTTTCAGGTCGAACCCCGCCGGACGTTGCGCCGGACCGCCGATGACATACACCCCACAGGAGGCGTTATCTGCCACGGTATCGACAAACTGAATCGACCAGTCGCGAATGCGGCTCCCCACCACTTCCAGCGCCGGAAGTACCCATTCAATGGCGTTATACAATTCGTCGAAGGTGATATCGGTTGCGGGTAGATCGCGGTTCAACACCAGTGCAATCTCCGCTTCAATGCGGGGTTGCAGAACACGGGAAAAAGGAATGGTTTCATTATCGCCATAACACATGTCGGCAAATAATGTCCCGAAATCCGGTTGATCAACGCCCAGTTGTTGCTGCACTTTCGGATGCGTCAGCCCCACTTTACGCCCCACCACGCGACGCCCCTGCGCGACGTCATGTTGCACATTGATGTGCTGAATGGCGTAGGCCGCTTCAGCGTTATCGATACCAATCAGATCGCGCAGCGGCGCAATCGCTTCGCCCTGCTCTGCGGCGCGGCGTAAATCCGCCGCCAGTTGCTCAAGAGTATGCTTCGTCATGACCGTTCCTTAAGGGCGTGCGAGGAAATTCAGCACCAGTTGATTGAAAGCGTCGGCATGTTCCCACTGCGCCCAGTGACCACAGTCGCGGAAGATATGCAGTTCAGAACCGGCAATGCCGGACAGCAGACGCAGACCCGCATCCATCGGCACAAAGCGGTCGTTGCGCCCCCAGACAATCAGGGTTTGCGCTTTGATTTCCGCCAGCCGTGGGCCAAAATCCGGGAACTGTTTCGGATTGGCTTCCAGGCTCTTAACGAAGTTTTCCAGGTGATCGCGGCGCGACAGCATATTATTCAGACGCGCTTCAAACAGGGCGTCGGTCAAATCGCTGGTATCAAAAACGAAGATATCCATCATCAGCTTCAGGTTTTCGATAGTCGGCTGACGATAAAGCTGATTCAGTCGCTTAATACCTTCGGTTGGCATCGGCGTAAACAAACTCATGCCGCCCGTACCGCCGCCCATCAGCACCAGTTTGCCGACGCGCTCCGGCCAGTTAAGGGTGAACGCCACAGAACTATGGCCACCCATCGAGTTGCCCAGCAGGTGGATTTTGGCGATATCCAGTTGATCCACCACGCTTTTCAGGATTCGTGCATTAAGATCCGATCGCGAACCACTATTAACGATCGAATCGCTCTTGCCCCAACCCGGACAATCCAGCAGGATCACCCGATAGCCCGCCTCTACCAGCGGATCGATATTGCGGCTGAAGTTCGCCCAGCCAGTAGCACCCGGGCCGGAACCATGCAGCAGGACAACAGTTTCGTCGCCTTGTCCGCAGTCATTAAAATGGATGCGCAGCGTTTTACCCGCTTCTTCTACATTCAGAAAACGGCTGGTGGCGGCTTCGGTTTGTGGCTGATAACTCATCATCTTCTCCTGCATATTCAGTTCTCTGTTCTGGCGCTTAACGAGCCAAATCCGGCAATCCACTCCGGGATTGGGCGGTAATAACGCCCTTCGCTACGCCAGTTGCCAAACGCAGAAATAGCGGCAAAAGCGGCGACCCAGGTTTTGATTTCATGTGTCGACTTTCCGGCAATGGCGGAAAGCTCTTCGTTACTGAAGGCATCCAGTTCCTGTATGCGTCCCTGCTCCAGCAAAGTCATGAACTGGTTATCCCAAATCGGGTTGAGCGGATGCAGCGTTCTCTGATCCTCAACAAACTTCTCAGCGGCGCTAATCACCCGTTGCTGACGCAATTCGCGCTCACTGGCGGGTAAATCTTTCCCGCTCCCCAATAGACGGTCGCGCATATGGGCATCGGCTTTCGCCAGTTCTGGCACCGGCGGCTGATGGGAAAGCCCACCGGACCCAAGGAACAGCACGCGTTTATTGAGAGTGCTGGTGAAACGTCCAATGGCTTCCCCCAACATGCGGGTACGCTGGAAACCGGGCAGCGGCGTGGCGACACCGTTGATGAACATAGGCAGAACTGGCACCTTATCCAGCCCACCGAGCAGGAACTCCAGCGGCTGGGCGAACCCGTGGTCCACCTGCATACAGTAAGAAACGGCAAGATCGATCCCGCTCTTCATGACGGCATGCGCACAGGCCTCCGCCAGCTCCACAGGCACGGGCAGCTCACCTGCCGCACTGCCGAAATCACCAATTGCCGTCGCTCCAACGCCTAAACAGAACGGTGGCATCACGTCATAGAAAAAGCCGTTGTAGTGATCTGGCGCAAACAGCACCACCAGTTCAGGGGAGAAAGCCGCAATACGCTCGCGGGCGCTGGCAATCACGCCATTGACCTCATCGAGTACCTCTTGTGCCGGGTCGACATACCCCACCAGCGGCGAGTGGGAAAGACAGTGAAGATAAGCGTGCATATCAGGCTACCTTTTCGACAGAAACGTCGGCATCAGGGCGGGTCAGCGTCATCACCGACGCCAGTTTATTCAGGGTCTTGCCCAGGGTTTGCGGAATGGCGGTGGCGGCAACAAAGCGATCCGGGCGCATCACCACCAGCGAAGCATTGTGTTGCGCGAACCAGCTACGCAGGCGACCTTGCGTATCCCCCACGCGTAGTACGCCGTCGTGGTTATCCTGTGCGGTATGAATTTGCACTTCCGGCACCACCTGAATGAAGCGTGTGCCCAACGCGCGCCACTGCTGGATTTGCTCGTCGCTCATCCCCCACAGTGGATTGCATCCCCAGCCAATTACCGCGAAGTTCGCGCCGATCGCGTTATCGAGCAGCGTCACGTCGCCGTTTTCCAGCGTGACTTTCGGCTGAATAAACATCTTGCCGACCGGAGAGTGCTTCGCTTCGCCCTCACGCACCAGCGCACCGCCGTAATATTGCGGCATCGGCTTGAAGCGCATTTCGAGGAAGTAGCGTTTTACTGGCGGCAGATAATTCAGCAGCCAGGAAACGCCGTCACGTAACGTACCCTGCCAGCGTTTCGGCGGAGCCAGCACGTTGCCCGCCGTCACGGACAGGTCAATCATCGCTTTGGCGTGATCGCGACGTTCTTGTTGATAGGTATCGAGCAGCGCATCGCGGGCTTTCCCCTGGATAACCAACGCCAGTTTCCATGCGAGGTTAAAGGCGTCGCGCATACCACTGTTATAGCCCTGCCCCTGCCACACCGGCATGATGTGCGCGGCATCGCCCGCCAGCAGTACGCGATCAATACGAAAACGTTGCGCCAGTCGCGCGTTGTGGGTGTAGACACGCTGGCGAATCAATTCAACATTGTCCGGATTAGGCAGCACTTTGCTTAACAGCTTGCGCATATTTTGCGGCTCACGCAGCTGTTCTTCGGTTTCTCCCGGCATCACCATAAATTCAAAGCGACGTACCGCATGAGGCAGCGCGGCAGAAACATACGGGCGCACCGGATCACAACACAAATAGATATGCGGCGTACTTAACGGATCGTTGGCGATATCTACCACAATCCACTGATTTGGCGCAGTTTTACCTTCAAACGGCACATTCAGGGTGCGACGGACAAAACTTGCCCCACCATCACAGGCCACCAGCCACTGGGCTTTGACCGTTTCCCGCTGCCCTTCTGCCGTTTTCAGGTGCACGGTCACTTCGTCATCTTGCTGGCTGAAGGCCTCCAGCTCGCGGGAAAACAGGCAGCGCACATTCGGAAAACGCGACAATCCTTCCAGCATTACCGCATCGACCTGAGGCTGAATAAAGGCGTTACGGCGCGGCCAGCCAAATTCATCGGTCATTGGCTGAATATCAGCAAAACAGCGACCTTTTGGGGTGAGAAAACGCATCGCGTGCCACGGCGTAGTGTGCGGCAGAACATTATCGACCAGGCCAACCGACTGCATGGTGCGCAGCGCCTCGTCATCAATACCAATCGCACGCGGGTAGTCGATCAACTTATCGAGTTTCTCCACCACCAGCACGTCAATGCCCATCTGGCCGAGATAGTTCGCCATCATCAGCCCGACCGGACCGGCACCAGCGATCGCCACCTGAACGCTATGGTTAACAGCAGGCTGGATGTCAGGGTGTTGTATTGCCATTTCAGTACCTCACGACTCGGACAAAATGCCGTTGCGCGCACAGTACAGCGCAACTTATTTTGTTAAAAGCATGTAAATGATTTTTTATTGTGCGCTCAGTATAGGAAGGGTGTTTTCGGCTACAATCAAAACATGCCCGAATGTGCACCAGGTGCACAACGTTGTTTTAACTATATAAATGTCAATTAATATGCAGAACAATGAGCAGACGGAATACAAAACCGTGCGCGGCTTAACCCGCGGTCTAATGTTATTAAATATGTTAAATAAACTTGACGGCGGTGCCAGCGTCGGGCTGCTGGCGGAACTCAGCGGCCTGCATCGCACCACTGTGCGGCGACTGCTGGAGACGTTACTGGAAGAGGGATATGTCCGGCGCAGTACCTCCGATGACAGTTTTCGTCTGACCATCAAAGTGCGGCAATTAAGCGAAGGATTTCGTGACGAACAGTGGATTTCTGCACTGGCGGCCCCACTGCTGGGCGATCTGTTGCGCGAAGTGGTATGGCCGACAGATGTGTCCACGCTGGATGTTGATGCAATGGTGGTACGCGAAACCACCCATCGTTTCAGCCGCTTATCTTTTCACCGGGCAATGGTCGGGCGACGGTTACCGCTTCTGAAAACCGCCTCGGGCCTGACCTGGCTGGCCTTTTGCCCGGAACAAGAACGCAAGGAATTAATCGAGATGTTAGCCTCCCGCCCCGGTGATGACTATCAACTGGCACGAGAACCGTTAAAGCTGGAAGCCATTCTGGCGCGCGCGCGCAAAGAGGGGTACGGACAGAACTACCGCGGCTGGGATCAGGAGGAGAAGATCGCCTCTATCGCCGTACCGCTGCGCAGTGAACAACGGGTGATTGGCTGTCTGAATCTGGTGTATATGGCGAGCGCAATGACCATCGAACAGGCAGCGGAAAAGCATCTTCCGGCGCTGCAACGGGTGGCAAAACAGATCGAAGAAGGGGTTGAATCGCAGGCTATTCTGGTAGCGGGAAGGCGAAGCGGCGTGCATTTACGCTGAAACCATCGAATGGCGCAAAACCTTTCGTGGTATGGCATGATAGCGCCCGGAAGAGAGTCAATTCAGGGTGGTGAATGTGAAACCAGTAACGCTATACGATGTCGCAGAATATGCCGGTGTCTCTTATCAGACCGTTTCCCGCGTGGTGAACCAGGCCAGCCACGTTTCTGCGAAAACGCGGGAAAAAGTGGAAGCGGCGATGGCGGAGCTGAATTACATTCCCAACCGCGTGGCACAACAACTGGCGGGCAAACAGTCGTTGCTGATTGGCGTTGCCACTTCCAGTCTGGCCCTGCACGCGCCGTCGCAAATTGTCGCGGCGATTAAATCTCGCGCTGATCAACTGGGTGCCAGCGTGGTGGTGTCGATGGTAGAACGAAGCGGCGTCGAAGCCTGTAAAGCGGCGGTGCACAATCTTCTCGCGCAACGCGTCAGTGGGCTGATCATTAACTATCCGCTGGATGACCAGGATGCCATTGCTGTGGAAGCTGCCTGCGCTAATGTTCCGGCTTTATTTCTTGATGTCTCTGACCAGACACCCATCAACAGTATTATTTTCTCCCATGAAGACGGTACGCGACTGGGCGTGGAGCATCTGGTCGCATTGGGTCACCAGCAAATCGCGCTGTTAGCAGGTCCATTAAGTTCTGTCTCGGCGCGTCTGCGTCTGGCGGGCTGGCATAAATATCTCACACGCAATCAAATTCAGCCGATAGCGGAACGGGAAGGCGACTGGAGTGCCATGTCCGGTTTTCAACAAACCATGCAAATGCTGAATGAGGGCATCGTCCCCACTGCGATGCTGGTTGCCAACGATCAGATGGCGCTGGGCGCAATGCGCGCCATTACCGAGTCCGGGCTGCGCGTTGGTGCGGATATCTCGGTAGTGGGATACGACGATACCGAAGACAGCTCGTGTTATATCCCGCCGTTAACCACCATCAAACAGGATTTTCGCCTGCTGGGGCAAACCAGCGTGGACCGCTTGCTGCAACTCTCTCAGGGCCAGGCGGTGAAGGGCAATCAGCTGTTGCCCGTCTCACTGGTGAAAAGAAAAACCACCCTTCCGTCCAATACGCAAACCGCTTCTCCCCAGGCGTTGGCAGATTCTTTAATGCAGCTGGCGCGACAAATTTCCCGACTGGAAAGCGGGCAGTGAGCGCAACGCAATTAATGTGAGTCAGCTCACTCATTAGGCACCCCAGGCTTTACATTTTATGCGTCCGGCTCGTATGTTGTGTGAAATTGTGAGCGAATAACAATTTCACACAGGATACAGCTATGACTATGATTACGGATTCACTGGCCGTCGTATTACAACGTCGTGACTGGGAAAACCCTGGCGTTACCCAACTTAATCGCCTCGCGGCACATCCCCCTTTCGCCAGCTGGCGTAATAGCGAAGAGGCCCGCACCGATCGCCCTTCCCAACAGTTGCGCAGCCTGAATGGCGAATGGCGCTTTGCCTGGTTTCCGGCACCAGAAGCGGTGCCGGAAAGCTGGCTGGAGTGCGATCTTCCTGAGGCCGATACTGTCGTCGTCCCCTCAAACTGGCAGATGCACGGTTACGATGCGCCTATCTACACCAACGTGACCTATCCCATTACGGTCAATCCGCCGTTTGTTCCCGCGGAGAATCCGACAGGTTGTTACTCGCTCACATTTAATGTTGATGAAAGCTGGCTACAGGAAGGCCAGACGCGAATTATTTTTGATGGCGTTAACTCGGCGTTTCATCTGTGGTGCAACGGGCGCTGGGTCGGTTACGGCCAGGACAGCCGTTTGCCGTCTGAATTTGACCTGAGCGCATTTTTACGCGCCGGAGAAAACCGCCTCGCGGTGATGGTGCTGCGCTGGAGTGACGGTAGCTATCTGGAAGATCAGGATATGTGGCGGATGAGCGGCATTTTCCGTGACGTCTCGTTGCTGCATAAACCGACCACACAAATCAGCGATTTCCATGTTGCCACTCGCTTTAATGATGATTTCAGCCGCGCGGTACTGGAAGCAAACGTTCAGATGTACGGCGAGCTGCGCGATGAACTGCGGGTGACGGTTTCTTTGTGGCAGGGTGAAACGCAGGTCGCCAGCGGCACCGCGCCTTTCGGCGGTGAAATTATCGATGAGCGTGGTGGTTATGCCGATCGCGTCACACTACGTCTGAACGTCGAAAACCCGAAACTGTGGAGCGCCGAAATCCCGAATCTCTATCGTGCGGTGGTTGAACTGCACACCGCCGACGGCACGCTGATTGAAGCAGAAGCCTGCGATGTCGGTTTCCGCGAGGTGCGGATTGAAAATGGTCTGCTGCTGCTGAACGGCAAGCCGTTGCTGATTCGCGGCGTTAACCGTCACGAGCATCATCCTCTGCATGGTCAGGTCATGGATGAGCAGACGATGGTGCAGGATATCCTGCTGATGAAGCAGAACAACTTTAACGCCGTGCGTTGTTCGCATTATCCGAACCATCCGCTGTGGTACACGCTGTGCGACCGCTTCGGCTTGTACGTGGTGGATGAAGCCAATATTGAAACCCACGGCATGGTGCCAATGAATCGTCTGACCGATGATCCGCGCTGGTTACCCGCGATGAGCGAACGCGTAACGCGAATGGTGCAGCGCGATCGTAATCACCCGAGTGTGATCATCTGGTCGCTGGGGAATGAGTCAGGCCACGGCGCTAATCACGACGCACTCTATCGCTGGATCAAATCTGTCGATCCATCCCGCCCGGTGCAGTATGAAGGCGGCGGAGCCGACACCACGGCCACCGATATTATTTGCCCGATGTACGCGCGCGTGGATGAAGACCAGCCCTTCCCGGCTGTGCCGAAATGGTCCATCAAAAAATGGCTTTCGCTACCTGGAGAGACGCGCCCGCTGATCCTTTGCGAATACGCCCACGCGATGGGTAACAGTCTTGGCGGCTTCGCTAAATACTGGCAGGCGTTTCGTCAGTACCCCCGTTTACAGGGCGGCTTCGTCTGGGACTGGGTGGATCAGTCGCTGATTAAATATGATGAAAATGGCAATCCGTGGTCGGCTTACGGCGGTGATTTTGGCGATACGCCGAACGATCGCCAGTTCTGCATGAACGGGTTGGTCTTTGCCGACCGCACGCCGCATCCGGCGCTGACGGAAGCAAAACACCAACAGCAGTTTTTCCAGTTCCGTTTATCCGGGCGGACCATCGAAGTGACCAGCGAATACCTGTTCCGTCATAGCGATAACGAACTCCTGCACTGGTCGGTGGCGCTCGATGGCAAGCCGCTGGCAAGCGGTGAAGTGCCTCTGGATGTTGCTCCACAAGATAAACAGGTGATTGAACTGCCTGAACTACCGCAGCCGGAAAGCACCGGACAACTCTGGCTTACGGTACACGTAGTGCAACCGAATGCGACCGCATGGTCAGAAGCCAGACACATTAGCGCCTGGCAGCAGTGGCGTCTGGCGGAAAACCTCAGCGTGACACTCCCCTCCGCGCCCCACGCCATCCCGCAACTGACCACCAGCGAAACGGATTTTTGCATCGAGCTGGGTAATAAACGTTGGCAATTTAACCGCCAGTCAGGCTTTCTTTCACAGATGTGGATTGGCGATGAAAAACAACTGCTGACGCCGCTGCGCGATCAGTTCACCCGTGCACCGCTGGATAACGACATTGGCGTAAGTGAAGCGACCCGCATTGACCCTAACGCCTGGGTCGAACGCTGGAAGACGGCGGGCCATTACCAGGCCAAAGCAGCGTTGTTGCAGTGCACGGCAGATACACTTGCCGACGCGGTGCTGATTACGACCGCTCACGCGTGGCAGCATCAGGGGAAAACCTTATTTATCAGCCGGAAAACCTACCGGATTGATGGTAGTGGTCAAATGGCGATTACCGTTGATGTTGAAGTAGCGAGCGATGCACCGCATCCGGCACGGATTGGCCTGACCTGCCAGCTGGCGCAGGTCGCAGAGCGGGTAAACTGGCTCGGATTAGGGCCGCAAGAAAACTATCCCGACCGCCTTACTGCCGCCTGTTTTGACCGCTGGGATCTGCCATTGTCAGACATGTATACCCCTTACGTCTTCCCGAGCGAAAACGGTCTGCGCTGCGGGACGCGCGAATTGAATTATGGCCCACACCAGTGGCGCGGCGACTTCCAGTTCAATATCAGTCGCTACAGCCAACAACAACTGATGGAAACCAGCCATCGCCATCTGCTGCACGCGGAAGAAGGCACATGGCTGAATATCGACGGTTTCCATATGGGGATTGGTGGCGACGACTCCTGGAGCCCGTCAGTGTCGGCGGAATTCCAGCTGAGCGCCGGTCGCTACCATTACCAGTTGGTCTGGTGTCAAAAATAATAATAACCGGGCAGGCCATGTCTGCCCGTATTTCGCGTAAGGAAATCCATTATGTACTATTTAAAAAACACAAACTTTTGGATGTTCGGTTTATTCTTTTTCTTTTACTTTTTTATCATGGGAGCCTACTTCCCGTTTTTCCCGATATGGCTACATGACATCAACCATATCAGCAAAAGTGATACGGGTATTATTTTTGCTGCTATTTCTCTGTTCTCGCTATTATTCCAACCGCTGTTTGGTCTGCTTTCTGACAAACTCGGGCTGCGCAAATACCTGCTGTGGATTATTACCGGCATGTTAGTGATGTTTGCGCCGTTCTTTATTTTTATCTTCGGACCACTGTTACAATACAACATTTTAGTAGGATCGATTGTTGGGGTAATGGTGCCAACTTACTGATTTAGTGTATGATGGTGTTTTTGAGGTGCTCC